>MDSV01177030.1_pt1 | contig 37614 bp, 28 predicted proteins | sample 810851 | NCBI WGS metagenome assembly MDSV01 (sample SAMN05326640, study PRJNA326480) | marine metagenome | isolation source: seawater | place: Atlantic Ocean: North East | collected 2012 | reverse complement strand
TTACCGACGGGAACTCTTCCGTGGAAGTGCGCTACGCGGGCATTCTGCCTGATCTTTTCCGCGAAGGGCAGGGCGTGGTGACTGAAGGACGGATGGGACCGGACGGGATTTTCCGCGCCGACACCGTGCTTGCCAAACATGACGAGAATTACATGCCCAAGGAAGTCGCCGACCGTCTGAAAGCCGAAGGGGTATGGGAAGGTGAGGAGGGCGGGACGCCTTGACCGTTGAACTCGGACTTTATGCTCTGATCCTCGCTCTGGCGGTTGCCTTTCTGACGGCGACGCTGCCGCTTGTGGGCGCACGGATGCAGAACATGGCCTTGATGGGCGTTGCGCGCAGCGGCTCCCTGACCCTTTTCGCGCTGGTGGCGTTGGCATTCATCATTCTGATCAGGAGTTATTTGCTCTCGGATTTTTCCGTGCGCAATGTATGGGAAAACTCGCATTCGCTGATGCCGCTGATCTACAAGTTCTCGGGCGTGTGGGGCAATCATGAAGGCTCCATGCTGCTGTGGCTGCTGATTTTGACGTTCTTCAGCGCGCTGGTGGCAGCTTTCGGGCGCAATCTGCCCGCCGATCTTCGGGCCAATGTACTTTCCATCCAGGCCTTGATCGCCACGGCTTTCATCCTTTTCATTCTCCTTACCTCCAATCCGTTCAGCCGCGTTTTCCCCGTCCCCGCAGAGGGTCGGGAACTCAATCCGATCCTGCAGGATATCGGCCTCGCCATTCATCCGCCGCTTCTTTATCTGGGCTATGTCGGCTTTTCGGTCTGTTTTTCGTTCGCGGTCGCAGCGCTTGTCAGCGGCCGGATCGATTCGGCCTGGGCGCTTTGGGTGCGGCCATGGGCGCTGCTTGCCTGGCTGTTCCTGACCGCCGGCATCGCGATGGGCTCCTACTGGGCCTATTATGAGCTTGGCTGGGGCGGATGGTGGTTCTGGGATCCGGTGGAAAATGCGTCCTTCATGCCGTGGCTGGCGGGCACGGCGCTGCTGCACTCGGCTCTGGTGATGGAGAAGCGCGAGGCGCTGAAAATCTGGACCGTGCTCCTGTCGATCCTGACATTCTCGCTTTCGCTTCTCGGAACGTTTCTCGTCCGCTCCGGCGTGCTCACCTCGGTTCATGCGTTTGCGACGGACCCGACGCGCGGCGTTTTCATTCTGGCCATCCTTGCCTTCTTCATTGGCGGTGCGCTGACGCTGTTTGCCTTGAGGGTGCCGCTTTTGCGCGCCGGAGGCCTGTTCTCGCCGATCTCGCGGGAAGGCGCCTTGGTCTTCAATAACCTGATTCTGACTGTCGCCGCCGGCACGGTGCTGATCGGAACGCTTTATCCGCTGTTTCTGGAAACGCTGACCGGTGAGAAAATCTCGGTAGGCCCGCCGTTCTTCAACCTGACCTTCGGGCTGTTGATGATCCCGTTGCTGCTTGCCGTACCCTTCGGGCCGATGCTTTCGTGGAAAAGAGGAGACCTGAAGGCTGCGTCGGAGCGTCTCATGGTCGCGGCGATCCTGGCGCTGATCTTCGCCGCAGCTTTTGTTTACTTCCATGAAGGCGGACCGGTTCTGGCCGTACCCGGGATTACCATCGCGTTCTGGCTTATCTTCGGAGCGCTCTCGGACCTCTGGACCCGCTCGGGGTTTGTCCGCCTGCCGTTTTCGAAGGCATGGCCGCGTTTCAAGGGCCTGCCGCGCTCGGCCTTCGGCGCGGCGCTTGCGCATTTCGGCCTCGGCGTGAGTGTGTTGGGCATACTGGCGGTTTCGCTTTACGAAACGGAAGCAGTGCTGGAGATGACGCCAGGTTCCGAGGTCGCGCTGAGCGGCTATACGGTCACCTTCGAGGGTGTCGAGACCGTACGCGGGCCCAACTACACCGATGAACGCGGGACATTTGCGATCAGCGCGAACGGGGCGGCGTCCGGCGTGGTGCATTCGGCCAAACGGCTCTACCCTTCGAGCAATACGCCGACGACCGAGGCGGGCATCAGGACCTTCGGTCTCAGCCAGCTTTATATTTCCCTTGGTGATCCGCGTCAGGGTGGAGCCTGGGTCGTGCGGGTGTGGTGGAAGCCCTTCATTCTGTGCATCTGGCTTGGATTCGTGCTGATGGCCACCGGCGGGGTCGTCTCGCTTTCCGATCGACGCTTGCGGATTGGCGCGCCGGCGCTGAGCAAGAAAAGAACGCAGCCAGCGCAAGCCATGGGAGCGGCCGAATGATGCGGGTTGCCGTTTTGCTTCTGGCCGTACTGCTCCCGATCTGTGCCGCCGCAGTCGAGCCGGATGAGATGCTGAGCGACCCTGCGCTCGAGGCGCGGGCGCGGGAGATTTCCGCGGAGCTTCGCTGCATGGTCTGCCAGAATCAGTCCATCGACGATTCCAATGCCGATCTCGCGCGCGATCTGCGTCTGCTGGTGCGCGACCGGCTGGCAGAAGGCGACAGCGACGACGAGGTCATCGACTATGTCGTTTCGCGCTATGGCGAGTTTGTTCTGCTGAAGCCCCGTTTTTCGCCGCATACTTGGCTTCTGTGGGGCGCGCCGGCCCTCCTCATCCTTTTGGGCGCAATCGGTTTGTGGCGACTTGCCGCCGCTCGCCGCGGCGCTGACAGGCCGCTGTCCCGCGATGAGGAGTTGCGACTGGAGAAGATTTTGTCCGAGACGGACGACCATTAACAAACCGTCATCTGGCGGACAGTGTTTTGTAAGGTCCGAGCTTTTATAGTCCTCTGCATTCGATATGAAATTATTCAACCATCGACACCAGAGGAAAAGCAGACCCATGTTCCAGCAGCCCACCGGACCAAACAAGTTCAGGTCACTCTTGAAAGCCTCGGCAGCTGCAGGCGTCGCAGCCGTGCTGTTTTCGGCCGGCGCTCCCCTGACGGTGACGGAAGCGCTTGCGGATCCCGTCCATGTTCAGGCTCCGGAAGTCCCGGGATTTGCCGATGTCGTCGAAGCGGTCTCGCCTGCGGTTGTCTCCGTGGTCGTTGAGAGCAACGTTCAGCCGGTTGCCCAGCAGGATGGCAGCTTCGGCTTCGGTTTTGGCGGCCGCGGTTTCGACAATCTCCCCGATGACCATCCCCTCAAGCGTTTCTTCCATGACTTCGGCGCGCCGAACGAGCCCACTCCGCCGCCGCAGCCGCGCAAGGGCGGTCCTCGTCCGGTTGCGCAAGGCTCGGGCTTCTTTGTCTCCGAAGACGGTTACCTTGTCACCAACAACCACGTTGTGCGCGAAGGTGACGCATTCTCCGTGCGTATGGATGACGGCACCGAGTATGATGCAAAGTTGATCGGCACCGATCCCCGCACCGATCTGGCCGTGCTCAAGGTGGATGCCGATCGCGAGTTCACTTACGTGAAGTTCGCGGACGATCAGAACCTGCGCGTTGGCGACTGGGTTGTCGCGGTCGGCAATCCGTTTGGCCTCGGCGGCACAGTCACTTCGGGCATTGTTTCCGCCCTTGGTCGCGATATCGCCTCCGGTCCCTACGACGACTACATTCAGGTTGATGCCGCGGTGAACCACGGCAACTCCGGCGGTCCGACGTTTGACCTCAGCGGTGAAGTCGTTGGCGTCAACACTGCAATCTTCTCGCCGTCCGGCGGCAATGTCGGCATTGCATTTGCCATTCCCGCGCATCTGGCCCAGGACGTCGTTGCGGACCTCATTCAGGATGGCGTGGTCGAGCGCGGCTGGCTCGGTGTACGTATTCAGCCCGTCACCGAAGACATCGCGGAATCGATCGGACTTGCGAAGCCGGAAGGCGCGCTCGTCTCCGAGCCGACGAGCGACAGCCCCGGCGCCAAGGCGGGTCTGAAGCAGGGCGACGTGATTACCGCCGTGAATGGCGACGTCATCGAGGATGCCCGTTCGCTTTCCCGTATGATCGGCATGATGGAACCGGGCGACGAGGTGGAGCTGTCGGTCTGGCGTGATGGAAAGTCCCAGACGATCGACGTCAAGCTCGGCGAATTCCCGACTGAGGATGAACTCGCCGCTGCCGATGGCCTTAGCGGGCCGACGGAAAGCTCGCTGATGACGCAACTCGGCATCGAGGTTCGCCCCGCCGATGACGGCAAGGGCGTGACGGTTACGGCGGTGGACCCGAACTCCGACGCCGCGACCAAGGGTCTGGCGACGGGACAGAAGATCCTGAGCGTTAACAACAAGGAAGTCAGCTCGGCTGAGGACATCATCAAGCAGGTCAAGGATGCCGCCGATCAGGGCCGCAAGCAGGCGCTGTTCCAGGTCGAAACCGAAAACGGCAGCATGTTCACCGCGCTGCCCACGGAAACCGACGCCGAAGACGCCGGCTGATCCCCTTAAGCATAGGAAAAGGCGCATTGCGGAAGCATGCGCCTTTTCCGTTTCAGGAGACGCAACATGTTTTCCAAAGAGCCGGTTGAGCCTGCTTGTCACACCGAGGCGGATGGCGATATGGTCCCCGGCATGCGTGTTCTTGTCATCGAAGACGATCTGGAGGCAGCCGCCTATCTGACCAAGGCCTTTCGCGAGGCCGGCATTGCCTGTGAGCATGCCGGCGATGGCGAGAGCGGCCTGTTCATGGCGAGCGAGAATGAGTACGACGTCCTTGTTGTCGACCGCATGTTGCCGCGTCGCGACGGCCTTTCGGTGATATCGGCGCTGAGGGCGCGCGGCATCAATACGCCGGTGCTGATTCTGTCCGCGCTCGGTCAGGTTGACGACCGGGTCACGGGCCTCAGGGCAGGGGGCGACGACTACCTCCCCAAGCCTTATGCCTTCAGCGAGCTTCTCGCCCGCGTCGAAGTGCTGGGCCGGCGCAAGGGCGCGCCCGATCAGGATGTGCTCTACAAGGTCGGCGATCTCGAACTCGACCGTCTTTCGCACGAGGTGCGCCGCGCGGGCCGTGAGATCATGCTTCAGCCGCGCGAATATCGCCTGCTTGAATATCTGATGAAGAATGCCGGCCAGGTCGTTACCCGCACCATGCTTCTGGAAAATGTCTGGGATTATCATTTCGATCCGCAGACCAATGTGATCGATGTCCATGTTTCGCGTCTGCGCTCGAAGATCGAGAAGGATTTCGACAAACCCCTGCTGAAGACCATTCGCGGCTCCGGCTACATGATCAAGCATGACGCCTAGAGCATGAAGGGGCGTCTGAAGCTTCTGTTCAAGTCGACGGCGGTGCGACTTTCTGCCGTATACATTCTGCTGTTCGGGCTTTGCGCGGCGGTGATGGTGTTTTATGTCACCGCCGTCTCCGAAAGTCTGGTTGAGCGGCAGATGCGGGATTCGCTCCATCGCGAGATTGCCCAGCTTGATGCTGCGTTCGAAAATGGCGGCATTCGCCGGCTTTTCAACACCATCGAACGGCGTGCCCGCCAGCCCGGCGCCAATCTCTATGTCATCGCCAGTCCGCAGGGCGAAATCCTGGCAAGCAACGTGGCCTCGCTGGAACCAGGCGTACTCGCGCATTCAGGGTGGCTCGATACGCCTTTCCGCTATGAAGGCTTTGCCGAAAACAACAAGGGCGACCGCTACAGCCTTGCGATCGGCTATGTGATCGTGCTCGACAACGGCATGAAGCTGATGATCGGTCGCGATCTGGGCGACCCCGAACGTTTGCACATCATCGTCAGGCAGGCGCTGCTTCTTGCCCTCATCATCATGGGCGTCGGGGCGCTGGTGATTTGGTTCGCTATCGGTCGCAACGCGTTGAAGCGCATGGACAGGATGTCGTCGGCGAGCGGCAAGATCATGGCTGGCGATCTGTCCCAGCGCCTTCCCGTAACCGGTTCCGGTGATGAATTCGACCGTCTCTCCAATTCGCTGAACCTGATGCTGGACCGTATCGTCCGTCTCAACGAAGGGCTGAGGCAGGTTTCCGACAACATCGCCCACGACCTCAAGACCCCGCTCACCCGCCTTCGCAACAAGGCGGCCGATGCTGCCGCCGCCGAGGACCCGGAGGAGCGGCGCACCTCGCTCGAAGGCATTATCGCCGAATCCGACCAACTCATCCGAACCTTCAATGCGTTGTTGATGATCTCCCGCGTTGAAGCGGGCGCGGTTGCGGCGGAGATGTCGCCGGTCAACCTTTCCGCGATCGTCGAGGACAGCGCCGAGCTTTACGGCCCGGTGGCCGAGGAAGCGGGCATGACGCTGGAAATCGCAATCGAGCAGGATCTTTCGGTGAACGGCAACCGGGAGCTCATCGGGCAGGCGATTTTCAATCTTCTCGACAATGCCATAAAATACGCCTCGGCCTCGGAGAACGAGCCGCGCATCTACCTGTCGCTCAAACGCGAGGGCGCGGATGCCGTGTTCATGGTCGCCGATAACGGTCCGGGCATCCCCGCCAATCGCATCGAGGATGTCAAAAGGCGGTTCTTCCGTCTGGATGAAAGTCGCACCAAGCCAGGTACCGGCCTTGGCCTCTCCATGGTTGATGCGGTGACCGATATGCATGGCGGCAAGTTCGTGCTCGCCGAGGCCGGTGAGTATGTTCCGGGTTATGGCGGCCTTGCCGCGCTCCTTCGCTTCCCGCTCGTACGCAATCCTTCGCGTTGAGCGGCTTTTGCTTCCCCTCCGTCAATGCTAAGGCGGAGGAAAGACGTTGCGGAGGAAGCTATGCAGGAGATCGACGGTCGTTTGGCCGACAGTGCGGCAGGGCGCATATTTGCACTGGACGAGGCGGCAGCCAGGGAAGCGGCGGGCGAACTCGCCGAAGCGGTCGAAAGTCACGGACTTCCGGCCGTCCTCGCCGACGCCGAGGCCCCTTTGACCGCCTTTCTCATGGCCGCTTTCACGCTGTCACCCTTTCTACACGACACCTTCCGTTCACGGCCTGACCTGCTTGGCGGGATCGATGAGCCGATCGGCCCGCAAATCGAGGCCGAAATCGAAAAGGCGCGCATTGCCTGGATCGCCGAAGGCGGTTCGCAGGGCGATGGCGAGATCATGAAGCGGCTTCGCCAGTCCAAGCAGCGCGTTGCCTTCCTCACCGCGCTCGCCGATCTCGGCGGCATGTTCCCGGCCGAAGTCACCACTGATCTCCTGAGCCGCTTCGCCGCCGCCGCCGTGGCCGCAACGCTGGACCATCTGCTCGTCTCCGCGGCCGGCGAGGGCAAGATCAGGCTGCTATCCTCAGAGGACCCTTCGGAAAACTCCGGGGTCGTCGTGCTCGGCATGGGCAAGCTCGGCGCGAACGAGCTCAACTACTCCTCCGACATCGATATCGTCGTCTTCTTCGAGCCTGAAGCCGCGATCATCATCGATCCCGACGATGCGCGGGAGCTGTTTCCGCGGCTGATGCGCCGGCTTGTGCGCATCCTTCAGGAGCGCACCGGCGATGGTTATGTGTTCCGCACGGATCTGCGCCTGCGCCCGGACCCCGGCTCCACGCCGCTTGCGATCCCTGTCGAGGCGGCTCTGATCTACTATGAAAGCCGCGGCCAGAACTGGGAGCGCGCCGCGTTTATCAAGGCGCGGCCGATCGCCGGCGACATTGCCGCGGGCGAGGCGTTCCTTGCCGAATTGGCGCCCTTCATCTTCCGCAAATATCTCGATTATGCGGCGATTGCCGACATCCATTCGATCAAGCGGCAGATCCACGCGCACAAGGGTTTCGGCCTCGTCGCCGTGCATGGCCACAACGTCAAGCTCGGGCGCGGTGGCATTCGGGAGATCGAGTTCTTCGCCCAGACCCAGCAATTGATTGCCGGCGGGCGGATGCCGCAATTGCGTTGCCGTCGCACAGTCGATGCCCTTGACGCCTTGTGCGAGGCCCGATGGGTCGACAGGCAGACCGCCGATGAGCTGAAATCTGCCTACTGGTTTCTGCGCAATGTCGAGCATCGCATCCAGATGGTGCGCGACGAACAGAGCCATATTCTCCCGGAAGATGACGCCGAACTGCTGCGGATCGCGCGCATGAGCGGGTTGCGGACGACTGATGACTTCGCAAAGGCGCTGGTGGCGACCCTGAAGACCGTCGAAAAGCGCTATGCCCGTCTGTTCGAGCAGGAACTGACATTGTCGGGCGAGACCGGCAATCTCGTCTTCACCGGCGAGGACGACGACCCCGGCACGCTCGAGACGCTTTCGAAACTGGGCTTCGAACGGCCGGCCGATATCGCGCGCATCATCCGCACCTGGCATTACGGTCGCTATCGCGCCACCCAGAGCACCAAGGCCCGCCAGCGGCTGACCGAGATCATGCCCGATCTGCTGGCAGCATTTGGCGCCAGTCGCCGCGCGGATGAGGCGCTGCTTCGGTTCGACCGCTTCCTCTCCGGCCTTCCGGCGGGCATCCAGCTTTTCTCGCTGCTCAAGAGCAATCCCAACCTGCTTCTGCTGTTCGTAGAGATCATGTCCGCCGCCCCGCGCCTTGCCGAAATCATCGCGGCGCGCGCCCATATCGTCGACGGCATGCTCGATCCGGCGCTGCTGACCGAAATTCCCACGCGCGATTATCTAGCAGGCCGCCTCGAAGCCTTCATGGCCGGCGCTGAAATCTATGAGGAGCGGCTCGATCGCCTCAGGATATTCACCGCCGAACAGCGTTTCCTCATCGGCATCCGTCTTTTGACCGGCGCGACCGGTGGTTTTGCCGCCGGCCGGGCGTTGACCGTGCTGGCCACGCTCGCGATCGAAGAGGCGCTGGCCGGCGTGCTGTCAGAAATCGAACAGTCCCACGGCAAGCTTGAGGGGCAGCGGGTCGCGGTGCTTGCCATGGGCAAGCTCGGCAGCGCGGAACTGACCGCCGGCTCGGATGTCGATGTGATCGTGCTTTACGACTGTGACGACCCGCTCGGCTCCTCCGACGGCCCGAAATCGCTCGACGCCCCGCGTTACTTCGGTCGCGTGACCCAACGGCTGGTGGCCGCGCTCAGCGCACCCACCGCCGAAGGCGTGCTCTACGAGGTCGACATGCGGCTGAGGCCCTCCGGCAATGCCGGACCTCTCGCCACCCGTCTTGCGGCTTTCGAGAAATATCAGCTCAACGACGCCTGGACCTGGGAGCATATGGCGCTGTCGCGCGCCCATCCGTTGTGCGGTGATCAATCGCTGATGAAGGACGCGGCCGCCGTCATTGATGCGGTTCTGGTGAAGCCGCGCGATCGCGGAACGCTGGCGCACGATATCGCGGAAATGCGGGCGAGAATCGAGCGCGACAAACCGGCGAAAAGCATCTGGGACCTGAAGCTGATTGCGGGCGGCCTGATCGATATCGAATTCATCGCCCAGTTCTGCCACCTCGGCTCCGACCAGCCGCGCGAAAAGGCCGGCGGCGGCGAGGCGATGAGCACGGATGACGTGCTGGTGCGGTTCGGGCCGGAGTTCATGAATGCGGGTGATCTCGAAGCCTGCCGAAAGGCGCTGGCGCTTTATACCGATATCGCCCAGCTCACGCGCGCCTGCCTGAACACCGGCTTCAAGCCCGATACCGCGCCGGCAGGGCTTCTGGACCGGCTTTGCAAACTTTCGGATTGCCCTGATATCGAGGCGCTGGAGGCGATGATCACCAATACGGCTGATGAGGTGCGCGCGATCTTCAAAAAGCTTTTGCCGCTGGCGTGACCGGCGTTACGCCACGGTCCTGCGGATGATCGTCCCCGCTGTGCGGCTGGCCCTTTCGGACGAAAGCTCGCCTTCCTGATCGTAGCGAACCGGGATGTCGCGGCCGAGCGCCCGGTTGAGCGCGGCGCATTTCAGCTCCAGCCTGCGGCGCGCGGCGGCAAGGGCGGCGACCTTTTCGCGCAGCCGCGCCTGTTCGCCCTGAAGGCGGCATTCATCGCTCTTGAATGCGGTGATGTCGGAGCCGACGGTCAGCAGCGCGCCATCCGGCAGCCGGCTTTCGCTCACCGCCTGCCAGTGTCCGGCCGGCGTTCTGACCTCGCTCGACACGGCGTCTTCGCCGCAAATCCGGCGGACCACCACGGCATCGTCGGCGACAAGGCTGTCGCGACGGGCACTGCCGTCCACGCCATAGGCTGCGGCGAAGCTGGCATTCGCAAGCTCGAGGCGTCCGTCCTTGCCCCAGAGCGCCAGCGCCTGCGGCATGGCGTCGAAGGCGGCCTGATACAGGCTTGCGCGCTTCGTGGCCGTCTCGACTTCCCGCCGGCTTGCGCTGGCCGTGCGGATCGCCGTGCCGCTGACCGCGATCCTGCCGTCGGTCTGGCCGGCATGGGCGCGGATATCGATGCGGGTGTAGCGACCGTCATGCTGGCGAATGCGTAAACTCGCCTCAATCAGCCCGGTGTCCGCCGGCGCAAACCTGCGGAAGAAGCCGCGGCGATCGTCGGGGTGGATCAGCGCAAGCATTTGCTTGTGGTCAAGCTGTCGCGGCGTCGAACCCAGACCGAGCGCCAATGCGGCGGAGCCATCCAGAAAGGTAAGGCCGGTCTGCGGATCGAATGACCAGAGGCCCGTTTCGCCATTGGCCAGCATCCCGTCGCGTCGCGCCTCGTTTTCCAGCATCAGTTCGGCGGTGTGATCGGCGCGGTTGAGCTGGGCGTAATAGGCGTAGACCACCACCAGCAGCAGCAGCGCCATCGCCGCAAACAGCGTGACGTTGAGGTTGATCTCCGCCCGCCACAGGGCGTTCATCGCCTGCATCGAATGCAGCGCGATCACCATGCCGCCATCGCTGCCCGCCAGATGCATGGAGACCTGATACGGCACGCCATTGATATGCGTTTCCACGACGCCGCCTGACGAACGGCTGGGGCGCGCGGAGGTCAGTTCGGGAAAGACGGCGGCAAGCGGACGTCCGGTCAGGCTCGCGCTGGCGCCGGTCGCGGCAAGCACCACGCCCGTCGTGTCGATCACCACCAGGTCGGTGTCGGAACCGGCTGCGACAAGGGCGTTCAACTCCTGAGCGGTTTCGGTTGCACTGGCCGGATCGAAAAGCCGAGGCTCGTCCTCGAGCGAGGCGAGCGCCATGGCCGAGGTCAACTCGGTCGCCTGGCGGACGGCATCTTCCATCCGCTCATGGCTCGACATCAGCGACAGGCCGCGCGCCGCGGCCACGCTGATGAGAAAGGCAATGATGAGAAGGGGAATGGACTTTTTGAGGAGCCGTTCGATGGCCGGCCGTTCAATCAGACTGAAGCCGCCGAGGCCGACAAATCCCGTCTGCTGCGCCGCGGTGAAAGCCCGCTGTGTTCCCGCATGAGCGCGCAACTTGCCGTTGACTGTGGGGCGTTCCCACATGTCCGATCTCTTCATTGGTCTGGTTCCCTCGTGTGATTCGGCAAACCGCCTTTGCGAATCTGCCCTAGTGAATCAAACGTGATTCGCCTTGTCCAGCGCTTGGCGGGAACCTTTTGTTAACCATAAGCATAAAAAGGCTTTTTTGTGTTCGCGATCCCTCAGGTCGCCCGTAATTGGCGACCTGCTAGCGTTATGGGTTACGAAGGCAAGGACTCCGAACGCACTTTTTTGCAAGCCCTTCGTCAGCTTTTCAACATGCGGTTGACGATATCGCGCAGGTTGCGGGAAAGGTCTTCCTGGCCAGCAATGCGTTCAATCTCCGCCCGCGCCTTCTCGCGCCGGCCGGCTTCAAGCGACTGGAACGACCGCATGGCCGTCATCATCCGCGCTGTCAGCGTGGCGTTGCGCGGGTCCGTGGCGAGGATGAAGTTCGCGAAGAACCGGTAGCCGGCGCCATCCGGACGGTTGAACCCTGTGGGATTGGATGAGGCGAAAGCGCCGATCAATGCGCGAACGCGGTTGGGATTGCCCTCGTCGAATGCCGCATCGCCCATCAGTTCGGCCACCCGGTCCAGCGTGGCTTCGCCGGGCACGGTCGCCTGGGCGGTAAACCATTTGTCGAGCACCAGCGGCTCGCCGTCGAAACGCTGCCGGAAATCGGCGAGCACGGCTTGGGTTTCCGCACTACCCGGAAACTGGTGCGCCAGTATCCGAAGCGCTGCGATCATATCCGTCATGTTGGTTGCCGCGTCATAGGCCTGTCGCGCCGGCAGCGGCGATTTTTCGGCCTCGGCGAGATAGGCAAGTGCCGCATTGCGCAGCGCCCGACGTCCGGCGCTTCCCGCCTCCGGGCTGAAACCGTTGTCCTCCCGCAATTCCTCCACGAGCCTGGCAAATGATGCGCGTCCGGAATTGGCGATCGCCAAAAATACCGCCTTCCGGGCGAGATGAATTGCGTCCGGGTCCACGTCTTCACCGATCTCGCGGCCGATGTCGAGTTCGCTCGGCAGCGTCAGCGCCAGCGCGCGGAAAGCCGGTTCGAGCTCGCCGTCTTCCGCCGTCTCGATCAGGATCGAGGCGAGGGCGCTGTCGGTGTCCACGCTGCGTCCGGCCCTCACTGCCGCCGTGGCGTGGACAAGCACCTCCAGCGCCAGCCCGTTGATCGCATCCCAGCGCGCCACAAGGTCGCTTTCCGCGCCCGCGATTTTCAGTCGATCCTCACGCGGCTGATCGAAGCGCACCTGCACGGGCGCGGAAAAATCGCGGTTGAGCGAGATCGCCGGCTTCGCCCCGAGCCCCTCGAACACGAAGGTCTGCTCGCTTTCCGTCAGATGCAGCACATCGCCGGTGCGCTCGCCGCCGCTCACCGCGGATGGCTCCATGTCGTCGCCATTCGGGCTGATCAGCCCGACGCGCAGGGGAATGTAAAGCGGCTTCTTGTCGCTTTCGCCGGGCGTTGGCGGCGTGTGCTGCGACAAGGTGAGTTCCAGCCGCCCCTCGGCCGCGTCATAGGAACTGCGTGCTGCGATCACCGGCGTTCCCGCCTGATGATACCAGCGCGCGAAATGGGAGAGGTCCCGGCCGGTCGCATCCTCGAAGCATTTCAGATAATCCTCGATCGTCACCGCCCCGCCGTCATGGCGGTCGAAAAACAGGTCGAGGCCCTTGCGGAACCCGTCTTCTCCGAGCAGCGTCGCGATCATGCGGCTGACTTCGGAGCCCTTCTCGTAGACGGTGGTCGTGTAGAAATTGTCGATCTCCATGTACTGCGTCGGCCGCACCGGGTGGGCGAGGGGGCCGCCATCCTCTGGGAACTGGTGTGCCCTCAGGAACTTGACCTCATCCACCCTTACCACCGGCCGCGACCGCTGGTCGGCCGAGAATTCGTGCTCGCGGTAGACGGTGAGCCCCTCCTTGAGGCTGAGCTGGAACCAGTCGCGGCAGGTGATCCGGTTGCCGGTCCAGTTGTGGAAATATTCGTGGGCCACCACCGCCTCGATACGGGCATAATCATCGTCGGTGGCGGTTTCCGGATCGGCCAGGATCAGCCGGTCGTTGAAGATGTTGAGACCCTTGTTCTCCATCGCGCCCATGTTGAAGTCGGAGACCGCGACGATCATGAAGATGTCGAGATCATATTCGCGCCCGAACCGTTCCTCATCCCATTTCATCGAGCGCTTCAACGCGTCCATCGCATAGCCGGCGCGCTCCGCCTTGCCGTGTTCGACATAGATGCGCAGCGTCACCGCGCGCGCCGACATGGTGGTGAAACTATCCTCGATCATCGCCAGGTCGCCGGCGACCAGCGCGAACAGATAGGACGGTTTCCTGAAGGGGTCGTGCCATTTCGCCAGATGCCGCCCGTCGCCAAGGTCGCGTTCCTCGACAAGGTTGCCGTTGGACAGGAGCAGCGGGTTCTTCGCCTCGTCGGCAATGATGGTCACCGTGTAGACGGTCAGCACATCCGGCCGGTCGTAGAAATAGGTGATCCGGCGAAAGCCCTCTGCCTCGCATTGGGTCGAATAGACGCCATTGGTGCGGTAAAGGCCCAGAAGCTGCGTGTTGGCGGTTGGATTGATATTGGTCTTGATCGTCAGCGTGAAGGCGTCGTCGGCCGGCAGATCGTTGATCGTCAGATGGTCGGAGGTGCACTCGTAACGCTCGGGCAGCAGCGGCTTGCCGTCAAGCGCGAGGCCCGCAAGCTGAAGCCCGTCGCCGACAAATTCGAGCGGGGCTTCGGGGGAGGCGCCCGGGCGGCGCTTCATCCTTATCTGCGACCCGACCGTCGTCAACTCCTCTCCAAGCTCGAAAACCAGATCCACGCTTTCGATGATGAAGTCCGTCTGGCGATAGTCTTTCAGATAGACGATCCGGTCGTTACGCATTGTAGCCTCATTCTCTTTCACAGCGCCTGAGCGATTTGTGCGCTAAGAAAGCGCCGAATGTTCAAAAAAGCAAATCTTTGACTGCGCGGCGGGAAATCTATGCAATCTCGCCCTATCTGACCTATGGTTAGCACCCACCCACCCACCGAACGGGAAGAATGCCCAAGAATGCCGCAAGCGCCTGACGATCCCCTGCGCGGGATCATCCTGAAACTGTCCTCCATCATCGCCTTCCTGTGCATGCAGACCTGCATCAAGCTTGCCGGCAGCGGCATCGCGCCGGGGCAGGTGACCTTCTATCGCTCGCTGTTCGGCATCGTGCCGATCCTTGTCTACCTCGCCTGGCGTCGGGAACTGAAGGGCGCCTACAGGACCTCTCGCCCCTTCGGGCATTTCGTTCGCAGTCTTATCGGCATCACCTCCATGGGCATGGGATTTTATGGCCTCATGCACCTGCCGCTGCCGGAGGTGATCGCGCTCGGCTATGCCCTGCCGCTGCTGTCGGTCGTGTTTGCGGCGCTGCTGCTTGGCGAGGTCGTGCGGATCTATCGCTGGTCGGCGGTCGTGGTTGGACTGTTCGGCGTGCTGATCATCTCCTGGCCCAAGCTGACGTTGTTCCGTCAGGGCGGGATCGGCGAGACGGAGGCGCTGGCGGTGGTGATGGTGCTTGCCGGCGCCTGCCTCGGCGCGCTGGCCATGGTGCAGGTGCGCAGGCTGCTGGTGACCGAGACCGGACCGACCATCGCGCTCTATTTCTCCACCTTCGCCGCCCTGATCTCGCTTGCGACCCTGCCGTTCGGCTGGGGCGATCTTGCCGCGCTGCCGCTGGCGCTGCTGATCGCCTCCGGTCTGTTCGGCGGCGCCGGGCAGATCATGATGACCGAATCCTACCGCTTCGCCGACGCCTCCACCATCGCGCCCTTCGATTACAGCTCGATCATCTTCGGGATATTCATCTCGCTGTTCGTTTTCGGCGAGATACCCACCCTGAACACCATGGCGGGCTCGGTCATCGTCGTCGGCGCCGGCATATTCATCATCTACCGCGAGCACAAGCTGGGGCTCGAGCGCCGGAACCTGCGCCGAGTCTCATCCTCGCAAAACCCGAACTGATCGACCGCGTCTATCCGGTGCGGGCGTTTTCGTCGAAACTCGAGGGGTCGTATTCCTCCTCGTAGTCCACGGCGATGCTGCCGGCGGGATCGGTACCGCGCATCGGGACGGCGATCGCGTGGAAGTCCGCGCGGTCATCGGGGTGCACGGTCGGGTTGCCGCGCCATACGCGCCAGCCGGCATAGGCGCCGTAGATCGCAAAGCCGACAGCCAGATAGAGCATCAGCCCGCGCGGTCCGGCAAGCTCCATCGCGCCGCCGCCGATCAGCGGCCCGGCGACGGTGCCGAGGCCATAAAGCACCATCAGAGAACTGGAGATCGTGACATATTCGCTGGGATCGGCGCGGTCATTGGCATGGGCCACGTTCAGCGCGTAGATCGGATAGAGCATCGATCCGACAATGAAGGCGGTGATGTAGAGCAGATTGGGCGTCAGCGGCGTCATGAAGAACATCGCGAAGGCCGAGATCACGCCCGCGGCTCCGCAGGCGACCATGACGTAGCGCCGGTCGGTCAGGTCCGAGATCCTGCCGATCGGTATCTGGCCCAGCGCGCCGCCCGCAAGGACGCAGGCGAGCAGCGTTGCCCCCTGTCCGGTCGAAAGCCCGCTGCCGGTGGTATAGACGCCGCCGAGACTGCTCCAGGTGCCGGACAGGATGCCGGCCAGGATCGCGCCGACGAAGGCGACGGGCGAGCGTCTGTAGAGCTTGCCGAGCCCGAGCTGGACCTTGGCGATCGGGGCCGGCGATTGCGCCGTCGACAGCGCGGTCGGCAGGATCGAGATCGCGAACAATATCCCGCAGACGATGAACAGCGTCGTCGTCCGGGGATCGCCGAGCGGCACCAGATATTGTCCGGCAATCGCTCCGCCGAGCGTCACGATCATGTAGACCGAGAACATCGATCCGCGGGTCTCGTTGGTCACCCGCTCGTTGAGCCAGCTTTCGATCACCAGATAGCAGCCGGCAACCGCAAAGCCGGCGACGGCGCGCAACGCCACCCACACCTGCCATTCCACCATCAGCGAGCTTGCGAGAATTGCCGCTGTCAGAAGCGTGATCAGCGCGCCGAACACGCGCACATGACCGACCCGCAGCACAAGCGTCGGCGTGACGATGCATGAAAGCGTGAAGCCCACCGTGTAGCCGGTCGCGATCAGCGAAATCAGCAGCGGCGACCAGCCTTCGGCAACGGCGCGCACCGGCACCAGATAGTTCATCAAACCGTAGCCCACCATCATCAGGAAGGTGGACAGCATCAGGCTGGCGATGGAGAACAGGCTGGCAAACATGATCGATCAGCTCCGACCGTTGCGGGTTTCGATGGCTCTCCCTTGGAGACTGGCCCGTGACAACGCCCGGCCTATAGGATTTTCCCGGCCATGCCGCAACCGCCATGCCGGAAAAGGTGACTGTCTTTTTGGTTGCGATGTCCTTAAGTTTTAGAAAAAGGAATCGATCGGAACATATTCTCCGGTCGAGATAATGCGCCCGGGTTCAGCTACGACATGCCACTTTCCGTTGATGTCATTTGTTCGCATCCAAGTTTCCTGCCGTCACTTGCATATTATGGCGAAGCCCTGGCGGAAGTTTATCACACCAACCAGCGCCTCGGCGCCAATCTCGCCTCCCAGCGTCGGTGGTTGATTTCCCAGACGGCGCTGGCGCTCTACTGGGGCGATGAAGGCGGCCTTACGGTCAACCGTCTTATCGAGGTGCTGACGCCGTACAAGGTTGCCAGCCCGAATACGATCCGCGCCTTCATCAATGAATCCGTCCAATACGGCTTCATTGAAGTTGATCCCGACAGCCGCCGCATCCGGCCGCGGTACTGGAAGCCCACCGAGATCGTGAAAACGGCGCTGATAGAATGGGTGGGGCTCAATCTGGCAATGCTCGATGGCATCGATGGCCGCAACCGCGCGTCGGTGTTGACGCAAAGACCGGATATCGTCTTCTCACTCCAGCCGCGCCTTGCCTGGAACTGTCTGAACGATCCCGCCTGGCGCGAACCGCCGCCGCGCGTCGCACTCCTGCAGAACACGATATCGGGCGGGATGGTGATGGATCACATAGTCTCGCAGATCGGGGCGGGCACGCCGCAGGGCGAGCGCTACCTGATACCGCCGATCAATGCACGGCGTCTTTCCGAGCGGATTTTCATATCGCGCACCCATCTGCAGCGCATATTGAACAAGGCCATCGAGATCGGTGTTCTCGGCTGGAGCCGCCGGCCATTCGAGAGCGAGATGTGTATCGACAGGCTGTTCATCGAAGAATATTGCCGCTGGCAGGCCGTGAAATCCCATCACATCGACGAAGCCTTCGCGCATTTCGCCTGAGAGGGGCATGGCCCGGAGAACCGCGTTTTTTTCGAAAATCGTTGTTTAAGACACAATTTACCGAGCGACCGTAATATAATAGCCTGAATCTTCGGCTTTTGTCTGCGGCAAGCCGCTGCGAGGTTGAAAACCCCTGGAGGCTGGCCAATATGAACCGGCATTGGGAAGATAATCGGGTGCGCTTAATGAATTCCGAGGTCCCGCGCAAAGCGGACAACGCACAAGTTGTGCAGACGCTCAACCAGGCGCCTGAAAGCGTGCTGCTGGTGAATGCCGCGGGCGTGATCGAACTTGCCAATGAAGCCGCCATCACGTTTTTCCAACCGGACGACGAGGCGCGCGACCTGAGCGGGACGCGGCTTGCCTCTCTGTTCGATATTCATGGAGCCGCGCGGATCGACCTTGCCCTCGCGCGCGTCCTGGGCGACGAACCTGGCAACCGTCTGGAAGAGGTGCGCGCCGATCTGGCCGCCGCGCCCCCGCGCGTCGTCAATCTTTCTCTTGCCCGGATGCGCCATCGCGACGGCGTTTGCGTGGTCGCAACGCCCATTGCCGCGACCGCCCCCGCGCGCCAGACCTCGATGCCGAGGGCGGATGATCCGAACTTCGGACGAGAACAGACCGCGCGCGAGAGCGCTCGTCCCGAGCCGTCATCGCAGGCCCAAAAGGCCGCGCCGCTTGCCGACCATATGCCATGGAACAACCACGCCCGACGCGTCGTGGCGGCGCAGGGAACCCCAAGCCTGCAGCAGGGGTGGGCGGAAGACGGCCGATCCGCGCCTGCGCAAATCCTACCTGCAGGCGAGCCGGCAAAGCCCGTTCGCAATGGTGAAGCTGAAGGCACCGACGATCGCGTGGCAGATAACGCTGATAGCGCTGTCAGGAAAAATGATGGTCCGGGCGACGTGGCGAAGCGGGTAAGCTGGGCTCCCGGTCGGCGGGACATCTACGCGGAATTCGAATCGGTCAAAGACGAGAGGGAGCGCAGCCATGAGCTGCCGCTGATCTCTCCCGCCAAGTGTCTTTCGGCGGCTGTTGACCGCCATCGCGGCGAAGCGATTTCGGAAAGCCTGCTGCTGGTTACCGAGATCGGCGATGGCGAAAGACATGTCCGTATCGACGAGGATACGCTCACCGCCATGTTCGCGTATCTGGTTGAGCGCGCCATTGCCGTGTCGCCGCCCTATTGCGAGGCCAGAATCACCCTGTCGCCGCAGGGCCATGAGGGATTCATTGCCAGGTTCGTCGATATCGGACGCGGGCTCAGCGAGCAGGAATTGGATGCCGTCTTCAGGCAGCCGGAACTCGCGCTCGGCATCTCGCATACCGGCCTTGTGGAAGCCCAGAAGAGGGCCGCCGCACTCGGTCTCGGCTTTTCCATCAGCTCCGCCATATCCAGCGGCACCACCGTGGAAGTCACCTGCGACGCGTGAAGCGCTCTGAGTTCGCATAAAAAAGAGCCGGCGCTGCGGCCGGCTCTTGCGTCATGAAATATCTTAACTGCAATATTTCTGGAAAATCTTGCTTCTCCGTGGAGAAGGGCGCTTCTCAGGCCCCGAGCGCGCGCGGCGCGGGCCGCAGGGCGCGGGCATCATGGTGGCCGACGAGCTTGGAAAAACCCTTGGCAATCGCCCGGTCGATGCCGCGCTGGCCATGGTAACCATTGGTCGAACGTCCGAGCTCGAGCGAAAGGCGTGTGTTCTGCATCAAAGTGGCGTCCATATCGTCAGAAGGTTTCATCTGCCTTGGTTCCTGTGGATCCTCCCAAGACATGATGTGTTATCTCAGACTCGCGCAGTTGCGGCAATGGGACCTGCCGGAGGGCTGCTATGCGGTGGGCGCATGCCGGCATTAACAGAAAATAAACTGATGAAGAAAAAGGCGGTCAGCCGAGACGGGCTCTGAGCGCCTGAAGGTCCAGCCACGCCTCTTTCTTGTTCTTCGGCGCGGCCAGCAATTCGGAGGGCGAGAACGTCACAAGCGTCTCGAAGCTCTGGCCGCCGATCTCCTTTTTGTGCCAGCTACCGCGAAGATCGAACACGGTCTTGTTCGGGTCGATCGTCATGCGGCAGGCGAAATTGCCGAGCGTTACCAGCAGTTTCGGTTCCGCGAGCGCGATCTGGCGCTCGAGGAAGGGCTGGCAGATCTGCGCCTCGGAGGCGGTCGGCGCGCGGTCGCCGGGCGTGCGCCACGGCAGTGCGGTGGTGACGCCGACATCGGCGCGCGACAGCCCGATCGCGGCCAGCATCCGCTCGAACAGCCCGCCGGCCGGACCGGAAAGCGCGGCGCCCGCCTTGTCGTCTTCGCCTGTCGGGAAACCGCAAACCATCAGGATCCCGCTTTCCGGCATCTCTTCAAGAAGGATGGTCGATCGGGCATTCTGCTTCAGATTGCAACCGGTGAACCCCTGAACGATCTCGGCAAGCTCGGCCAAGGAACGGGCGCTTTCGGCGGCAAAAGCCGCATCGGAAACCGCCTTGTCATCGGGGATCGTGGTTTGGACAGCGGGCGCACTCCGCGGCGGATCGGGCGCACGCGCCTTCGTCTTCGCCGCCGCAGCCCGTTGTTCGGGCTCGGCGCGCGCAGCCTCGGCCTTCTCGGCCGCAAGCCGGGTCAGGTCCGTCGCCTCATCCTCCAGCATCGCATCGACGCCGGCATCGGCGTAGAAGCTGAGGAGGGCTGCGGCTTCCCGGGCTGTGAGCGCGCTGGCGGTGGTCATGATGCTCCCGTCAGATGCCGCGCGTCGCGCCGCCGTCGCAGCGCACGAGGCTGCCGGTCAGGTAGCTGGCCTGCTGCGAGCACAGGAAGGTCGCGACCGCGGCGAACTCCTCCACCCGTCCCAGCCGACCCGCCGGTATCGCCCTGAGCGTTCCCGCGCGCACGTCGGCAAGGCTCTTGCCGCTGCGCTCGGCGTTCGCATGGTCCAGTTCGTCGATGCGGTCGGTGTGGATGCGACCCGGCAGCAGAAGATTGGCGGTGATTCCCGAAGCGGCGACTTCGCTTGCCAGCGTCTTGTTCCAGCCGACAAGGGCGGAGCGCAGCGTGTTGGAAAGCGCGAGATTGGGGATCGGCTCCTGCACGCCGCCGGACGCCACGGTCACGATCCTTCCCCAGCCCTTTTCCTTCATCTGCGGAATGAGCCGGTTGGTCAGGGCGATGATCGGCGCGACCATGGAATTGAAGAACCGGTCGAGTTTCTCCGGCGTCATGTCGGCCACGGTCCCCGGCGTCGGCCCACCGGAATTGTTGACGAGGATGTCCGCCCCGCCGAGTTTTTCCGCAATCGCCTCCATCAGCGTTTCGACTACGTTTTCCGCGGCGAGATCGGCGATGACGTAATCGGCCTTGCCCGGCGTGGTGTCGTTGATCACCTTGCAGTTCTGCGCCAGCCGGTCTTCCGTCCGGCCGCACAGCAGCACATGGGCGCCCTCCCTGGCCAGCGCCTCCGCGATGCCGGCGCCAAGGCCCCGCGAGGAGGCGAGTACAACGGCCTTCTTGTCGGCAATACCGAGATCCATGTCGAACTCCTTGTGAACAGCATATGGGATCGAACGGCCAATCAGGCCGGCGGGGTGAACGCACCATAGCCTCTCGCGCCGTCGTGTTTCAATCACTATCGGACGTTATCACACGCGCCTATCAAATCGGTTTTATTGAGATTTGCCGCATTTGCCGCTGGAAAATGCTGCAATCATTACGATACCTTGTCGGCGCGCCGGACGAGGCCGGTTTGGAAAGAGGATACGCATGAACGAAGACCTACCGGAACGCGAAAGCATGGAATTCGACGTCGTGATCGTGGGAGCGGGCCCCGCTGGTCTTGCCGCCGCGATCCGCCTGAAGCAGATCAACGAGGACCTCAGCGTCGTCGTGCTGGAAAAGGGCGCTGAAGTCGGCGCCCATATTCTGTCCGGTGCAGTCGTCGATCCCTCCGGCATCGACCGGCTTCTGCCGGGCTGGCGGGAGGAGGAAGACCACCCGTTCAAGACGCCGGTCACTAAGGATCAGTTCCTTCTTCTCGGCCCCGCAGGTTCGCTCACGCTGCCCAACTTCCTGATGCCGCCGCTGATGAACAATCACGGCAATTATGTCGTATCGCTCGGCAATGTCTGTCGCTGGCTCGGCGAAAAGGCCGAGGCGCTCGGCGTCGAAATCTATCCCGGCTTCGCTGCCGCCGAAGTGCTTTACGATGAAAACGGCGCGGTCAAGGGCGTCGCGACCGGCGACATGGGCGTTGAACGCGACGGCACGCCCGGCCCGAACTATACCCGCGGCATGGAGCTGCACGGCAAATATGTGCTGATCGGCGAGGGTGTGCGCGGTTCGCTGGCCAAGGAACTGATCGCAAGGTTCAAGCTCGATGCCGATCGCGAGCCGCAGAAATTCGGCATCGGCCTCAAGGAACTCTGGCAGGTCAAGCCGGAAAACCACAAGCCGGGCCTTGTGCAGCACTCCTTCGGCTGGCCGCTGGACGGCAAGACCGGGGGCGGCTCGTTCCTCTATCACCTCGAGGACAATCAGGTCGCCGTCGGCTTCGTCGTCCACCTCAACTACAGGAACCCCTATCTCTATCCGTTCGAGGAGTTCCAGCGGTTCAAGACTCATGCCGCGATCGCGCCCACCTTCGAGGGTGCCAAGCGGCTCTCCTACGGCGCGCGGGCAATCACCGAGGGCGGTTACCAGTCGGTGCCGAAGCTCTCCTTCCCCGGCGGCGCGCTGATCGGCTGTTCGGCCGGCCTCGTCAACGTGCCGCGCATCAAGGGCTCGCACAATGCTGTGCTCTCTGGCATCCTGGCGGCCGATCGCGTCGCCGAGGCGCTTTCGTCCGGCCGCGGCAATGATGAGATCGCCGAGATCGAGGCGGACTGGCGCGCAAGCGCCATCGGCAAGGACCTGAAGCGGGTCCGCAACGTCAAGCCGCTCTGGTCGAAATTCGGCACCTATGCCGGCATCGCGCTCGGCGGTTTCGACATGTGGATGAACACCATCTTCGGCCTCTCGCTGTTCGGCACGATCAAGCACGGCAAGACCGATGCCGAGGCGCTGGAGCCCGCGGCCAAGCATAAGCCGATCGATTATCCCAAACCCGACGGCGTTTTGACTTTCGACCGGCTGTCGTCGGTGTTCCTGTCCAACACCAATCACGAGGAGGATCAGCCGGTCCATCTCAAGGTCAAGGATATGGCGCTCCAGAAGAGCTCCGAGCTTGAGGTCTATGCCGGCCCGTCCAGCCGCTACTGTCCGGCAGGCGTCTATGAATGGGTGGAGAAGGATGGCGAGGAAACCTTCGTTATCAACGCCCAGAACTGCGTGCACTGCAAGACCTGTGATATCAAGGATCCCAACCAGAACATCGTCTGGACGCCGCCGCAGGGCGGGGAGGGGCCGGTCTATCCGAACATGTAAATAACGGCATCCGGCGCCATAAGGCGCCGGACCGGAACCATCGCGACGTGCCCGGCGTTATTGTGCATCAACCTTTCCAGGGAACCCGAATGCGTCTCAAGGGCATTTTCAATCGCGATGGCGGCACCTTCAAAACCACCGACATGGACGCGTTCCACAGGCTGGCGACCGATATCTTCACCGATGCCGGCCATGAGTTCGACTGCGATATTGTCGCGGGCAAGGAGGTGAAGGCGGCGATCGAGAAGACCGCTGACGGTTCCGGCTTCGACGGCATGATCGTCGGCGGCGGCGATGGCACGGTCTCGCTTGCCGCCGGTTTCCTGCACGGCAAGGAAAAGCTGCTGGGCGTGGTGCCGGCCGGCACCATGAACCTGTTTGCCCGCAGCCTCGGCATCTCGCTCGATATCGAGGAGGCGCTTCAGGAGCTTGCCAATGGCAAGCCCGCCCGCGTTGACATGCCGACGATCAACGACCGTCCGTTCATCCATCAATTTTCGGTCGGTATGCATGCCACCATGATCAAGAACCGAGAAAAACTCGACTATGATTCGCGTCTCGGCAAGATTTCAGCCAGCACGCGCGCCTGGTTCGATACGCTGAAACAGGTGCCGGATGTGCGGGTGCGCTATCAAAGCGACCGCGGCGATGGCGAGGGCAGTTTTGCGCTGCTCGGCATTTCCAACAACCGTATTCACCACAACGCCGTTCCGTTCTCCGATCGTCCGCAGGGCGGCAAGCTTGGCGTCTATCTGGTCAAGGCGAGCGATTTCGACAATGTGGTGGGCTTCGCGATGGACTATCTGACCGGGCATCTCGAGGACAGCGAGAACGTCACGCTGTTCGAGGTTGACCGGATCACCCTCGATTTCAGCGCCACGGATATGGATCAATCGCTGGATGGCGACCTGATCGAGCCGATCATTCACGCCGTGATCGAGCAGCATCCGCGCGCCCTGCATGTCATCGTGCCGGACGGCAGCAACCTCGTCTGATCACTGGAAAGCCGTCTCGTAGAAGCTTCTGAGCTTGCGCGAATGCAGTCTTTCGGGCGGCATCGCCGCGAGCTTCTGCACCGCCTTGATGCCGATATGGAGGTGCTGGCGGACCTGCGTTGTATAAAACGCGGTCGCCATGCCGGGAAGCTTCAGTTCCCCATGCAGCGGCCGGTCGGAGACGCAGAGCAGCGTTCCGTAGGGCACCCGGAAGCGGAAGCCGTTGGCGGCGATCGTCGCCGATTCCATGTCGAGCGCGATCGCGCGTGACTGCGACAGCCGCTTGACCGGTCCGCTCTGGTGGGAAAGTTCCCAGTTGCGGTTGTCGATGGTTGCGACGGTGCCGGTGCGCATCACCCGCTTCAGCTCGTAGCCCTCCAGTCCCGTCACCTCGGCGACCGCCTCTTCCAGCGCAAGCTGTACTTCCGCCAGCGCCGGGATCGGCACCCAGACCGGCAGGTCATCGTCGAGCACATGGTCCTCACGGACATAGGCATGGGCCAGCACATAGTCGCCGAGTTTCTGGCTGTTGCGCAGCCCCGCGCAATGGCCGAGCATCAGCCAGGCATGCGGCCGCAGCACCGCGATATGATCGGTGATCGTCTTGGCGTTGGAGGGGCCGACGCCGATATTGACCATCGAAATCCCGCAATTGTCACCGCGCTTGAGATGATAGGCCGGCATTTGCGGCATGCGTCCGCCGCGGCCCTCCTCTGGCTCGACCTCGCCCGGCCGGGTGATGACGTTGCCGGGCTCGACGAAGGCGGTATAGCCCTCGCCGCCCTTGGCCATGGTCTCGCGGGCAAAGGCGCAGAATTCGTCGACATAGAACTGGTAGTTCGTGAACAGCACGAAATTCTGGAAATGCGCCGAACTGGTCGCCGTGTAATGGCTGAGCCGGGCCAGCGAATAATCGACGCGCTGCGCCGTGAACGGCGCCAGCGGCTGCGGCTTGCCGGGCTCCGGCTCGTAGTCGCCATTGGCGATCAGGTCGTCGGTGGTGTTGAGGTCCGGCGTGTCGAAAATGTCGCGTAGCGGCACATCGGCGAGCGCCGCGAGGTCGGCCTCGACATGGGTATTCTCGCCGAAGGCGAAATGGAGCGGGATCGGCGTTTCCGATTCGCCCACGGTGACCGGCACGCCGTGATTTTTGATCAGCAGCGAAAGCTGGGCGATGAGATAGTCCTCGAACAGGTCCGGATGGCTGATCGCGGTCGCGTATTGCCCGGGCGTTGCGACATGGCCAAAGGAGAGGCGCGAATCGGTCAGGCCATAGCTTCCGGTCTCGATGCTGATCTGCGGATAGAAGGCGCGGTAGCGCCCCTCGATCGGCGCGCCGCCGGCAAGCGCCACGAAGGCGTCGATGAGAAAGCGGGTGTTGCGCGTGTAAAGCGCCTGCAGCGTCTTCACCGCCTCGCGCGCGTCGGTAAAACTCTGCGGTTCCTGACGGTCCGGGCTGATGATCCTTGCTGCCAGAGGTTCGTAGTCGCGCATTGTGTCACCCTTGCATTTCTCCGCCGACCGGCGCTCGCTTGCTGCAAGCCCATCGGCCTTTTATCGGCTCGATATCGATCTATATCGTCTGGGACGGTGTTTTACGACACGAAGAGGATGATTTTCATGACCACGCCGATTGAACTTTATTACTGGCCCACGCCCAACGGCTACAAGATCACCATCTATCTCGAGGAAGCCGGCGTTCCCTACAATGTGAATTATGTGAACATCGGCAAGGGCGACCAGTTCAAGCCTGAATTCCTGGAGATATCGCCCAACAACCGGATGCCGGCGATCGTCGATCCGGACGGGCCCGGAGGCGGTCCGCTCTCGGTGTTCGAGTCGGGCGCGATCCTGCAATATCTCGGCCGCAAGTTCAAAAAATTCTATCCCGAGACCGAGCGCGAACGCGTAGCGGTCGAGGAGTGGCTGTTCTGGCAGGTCGGCGGCCTCGGGCCGATGGCGGGCCAGGCCCATCATTTCCGCAGATACGCGCCGGAAAAGATCGAATACGGCATCAACCGCTATACCAATGAGGTCAACCGTCTTTATGGCGTCATGAACACGCGGCTTGCGGAGGTCGAGTATCTCGGCGGCGACTATTCGATTGCCGACATGGCGTCGATCGGCTGGGTCCGGTCCCATGAGGGCCAGGGCCAGGACCTCAACGATTTCCCCCATCTCAAGCGCTGGTACGAAGCCGTCATGGCCCGCCCCGCCGTCAAGGCCGGCATCGCCGTCGGTCAGTCCGAGCGGGAAAAGATGAACCTCGCGACCGACAAGGACGCGCAATCCGTGCTGTTCGGCCAGAAGGCGCGATAGGCCTCCGGAGCAGGCCGGGGCGCCCGGCTTCAGCCGAGCGCTTCCAGCACGATCGGCAGTTCTTCGGCCAGAAGCTGCATGTCGCGGTGCGGGCCGGTGGAGATGCGGATGCAGCGGTTGAGCGGGGCGACGCCCGGCATGCGGATGAACACGCCGCGCGCGCCCAGCGCATCGGCGATGGCGCGCGCATAGGCGCCGTCCCGGCCGCAATCGACCGCCACGAAATTCGTTGCCGAGGGCAGGGGGGCAAGCCCGTTGTCGCGGGCAATCCCGGCGATTTCCTCGCGCGAGGCGATGATGCGGCCGACGACGGCCTGCAGATAGGCCTGATCGGCAAGCGCGGCCTCCGCCGCCACGAGGCTGAGGCGCGGCATGCCGAAATGATTGCGGATCTTGTCGAAGGCGCGGATGGTCTGCGGCGCGCCGATCGCATAGCCGACGCGCGCGCCGGCGAGCCCATAGGCCTTGGAAAAGGTGCGGAAGCGCAGTATATTCGGCCGGTCGATGAAGCGGGAAATTTCGGGAAAGGCCTCGGCCGGCCCGCATTCGCAATAGGCCTCGTCCAGCACCAGCATGCAGGTTTCCGGCAGCGCGTCGGCGAAGCGGATCACGTCGTCGGCGTGCCAGAAACTGCCCATGGGATTATCGGGGTTGGCGAAATAGACCATGGTGGCGTCTTCCGCCTTCACGGCCTCGAGAAGTCCGTCGAGACCCTCGTGGTTGCCGGCATAGGGCACGTTGATGCGCCGCCCGCCATAGCCGTCGACATGGTAGTTGAAGGTCGGGTAGCCGCCGAGCGAGGTGACCACGGTTGTGCCGGGCTCGACCGTCAGCCGCACGGCCATGCCCAGCAGCCCGTCGACCCCTTCGCCGATCACGATGTTTTCGCTGCCGCAGCCGAGATGGGTGGCCAGCGCCTGGCGCAGCGACAGATGTTCGGGGTCGGAATATTTCCAGATCTCGCCCGCCGCCTCGCGGATCGCCGCCAACACCGTGGAAGCAGGGCCGAAGCCGCTTTCATTGGCGCCGAGCCGGGCGTTGATCGGGTAGTTCCGGGTGCGCTCCAGCGCTTCGGGTCCCACAAAGGGCACGGTCGTGGGCAGGTTCCGGGCAAGGGCGGTAAAGCGCGGGAAGTCGGTCATAAGGGCGTTCCGGTTTGAAATCCGGCCAAACATAATCACTCGCCCGCCAATGGCAAGCATTCCCACCGCCTGCCGTAAATGCAAACGGCGCCCGAAGGCGCCGCTGGTCAGGTCATTTATGCCTGTCGCTTAGCGAAAGGCGCGCGCCGAAACGCGGTCGATATCGGACGGGAGAAGGCCGATATCCTTGAGTTCTTCAGCCGAAAGGTTGCGCAGCTGGGCGCGGGTGCGGCGGTAGGAGAACCATTTCATGGTCAGGTCGAACGGGTTCATGGGTGTTTCCTCGTGATACGCGATGGAGCTTCTTGCTCCGGATTTCTTATGTGAGGTCCATATACCCGTTTTTGGAAGGAAAAGTTGTGCAAGTTTTATGCAACTGCCATGCATTTGTGCGTGATGTTGCACATCGCGAGTGCACTCAGGTTGTCGTGGCTAATTTTGAGGCGGATGAAATGCGGTGGACGACCACTTCCGAACGCCCGAGAATCAGCGCGCGTTGAGGAGCCTGAATGCCATGCTGCGGGACATATTCGTTGGGAGACGGGAGAGCTAGGCAAAAAAATAACGCCCACCGGGGGAGGAGGATCCGGTGAGCGTCATTTGCGTTGGCTGACGACTGGGAGGAGGAGTGTCGTCAACCCATCGAAGCGCGTATGGGAGGAGGAGCACGCTGCTTCGAATATGTAACCCGTTTCCGGGCCAGGGACCGTTTCGACCATTTGGTCTCTCGATCGCGCTGTTGATATCTATATAGCGCGCGTCGACGCGGTTGGGGAGTGACATATTGACATGGAAGCCATGCGCAGGGCGCATACCTGTCAAGAAAAGGGAATCGAGAGCTTCCGCCGTGGGCAAGGGCACGCCGCTATAGCAATTCCAGGTGAAGTGGATACCGGTTCGCCGTCCGGAATTGCGTAAAAACAAAGAGATAGAGCCTTTCCGCGTTTCCGTGAAATGCGGAAAGGCTCTATTGCAGGCGCTGGGCGAGATAGCGAACGATCTGGTCCTCGTCCATTGGTCGAGCGAAGAAATAGCCCTGCTGGAAATGACAGCCGATCGCATCAAGCTTGTCCCGGTGCTCGGCGGACAGGACACCCTCGCAGATCACCTGGATTTCAAAGGATTCCGCGATCTTGGCGATCGTCTCGACGATCAATAGGCTTTCCGGCGAGCGTATGATCGGCTCGATCAGTTGACCGGCAATTTTCAGCCGGTCCGGCCGAACCTGGGTCAGCCCCACCAGCGATGCATAGCCTGAGCCGAAATCATCGAGATCGATGCCGATGCCGATGTCGCGGACCGCATTGACGATCTTCAGAAGGGCGTTGTCGCTGTCATCGAACGGGATCGATTCCAGCAGTTCGAAGTGGAATTTTCCCGGCGGTAGTTTGGCGTCCCTGAGTTGTCGCAAAAGGGATGTGTCCTGCAGGCGCGGCGCGGAAACATTGACGGAAAGCGTCGGCGCGGCAATATCCTCGGCCTCGCAGCGGCTGAGCACGCCGAGCGTTCTGGCGAACACGATCTCGTCGATCCTGTGCAGCAGGCTGTGTTTTTCGGCGACATCGATGAAGGTCTTGGGCTCCATCATGCCCCGCTGCGGATGCCGCCAGCGCGCCAGCGCCTCGACGCCGATGACGGCCGACGTTCTGCTGTCGAGGATCGGCTGGTAGAAGGCGGTGATCTCGCCGCGTTCCAGCCCCTCCTGGAGATCGTCCGCAAGGCGCTTCATTTCGAAGGTCTGCGCCATCAGGTCCTGGGTAAAGTGGACGGTGCGGCCCCGTCCGCGGTTCTTGGCCTCATAGAGCGCGAGGTCGGCCTTCACCAGAAGTTCGCTGGCGGAAATCGGCTCGGCGTCGGCAACGGCGATACCGATGCTGATGCCCACCCGGCAGGTGTTTCCGTCGATCTCGACCGGCCGTGAGAAGGCTCTGGCGAGTTCGTCTGTAAAGGCGTCAACGTCGCTTTGCGGCGGCATCAGAACAACGAACTCATCGCCGCCGGTACGCGCCAGAAAATCGTCGGGGCCGAGCTTTTCAGTGAAGACTTTCGCCGCGAGACGCAGCACGTCGTCGCCGAAGACATGGCCCATCGTGTCGTTGAGCGTCTTGAAGCCGTCGAGGTCGATGAGCACGAGCTTGGTGCCCTTGCGCAGCGTTCCGCCGGTTTGCGCGGCTTCGAGCTTCTTCTCGAAATGCCGCCGGTTCGCGACGCCGGTGAGCGGATCCTCGAGCGCGAATTTTTCCATCTGCAGCCGGGCGTTTTCCAGTTCGGCGTTCTGCGCTTCCGCGCGCGCCTTGGCGTCCGTCAGCGCCTTCTGCTGCGCCTTGTCGGCGGAGACATCCCAGTTCACGCCGACATATTTTCGTCGTCCGGCCGCATCGCGGAATGAATTGCCGGCGGAGCGGATGGTCTTCTCTGTGCCGTCCGGCGTCACGATACGATATTCCTGCCGGAAGCTGGTGTCTCCGGTTTCCCGCCACTTGAACCGCTTCATCCGCGCGCGGTCATCGGGATGCAGGAAGCTGCGCCATTCCTCGAATGTGTGGATACGTCCCTGACCCTCGATCCCGTAGAGTTTCAGGATCTGGTCGTCCCAGATCTGTTCTCCCGAATCGAGGTCGTGTTCCCACAGCCCGATATTCGAGGCGTTGAGCGCGACATAGAGCTGGCGCGACAGGTTGTCGATCGCCGCCATGCTTTCGTCGATATGGCGGTTGTCGCGCAATCGCGCCCTGAGAAGGATGATCAGGGCGATCAGCGGGGTGAGGAATGCCAGCACGACAATGCCGGCAAACAGCAGGAATATCCGGCTCCAGTTGTGCGGTCCCTGGTCCAGCGGATCGGGCAGGACGCGGATCGTCCATTTGGCATTGCCGATCTGGGTGGAGAAGTTGACGGTATCTTCCGGGTTGAGATTGGCGTTACCGGCAATCGCCTGAGCCTTGCCCGCGCCATCGATCTCAACGGAAAACTGCGTCGACTGGGCAAGTTCCAAGAGGCCGACCGCTTCGAGAACGGACCTGAAGCCGATCACGAGTTCGATGACATCGTCACCTGCATTGATTCGATAGATAAGCCCCTTCTGGCCATCCGGCAGCGTGTAGGGGCCGAAAAACTGCTGGGTCGTATTCTCCTTCGGCGGCAGCGGCAGCGCGAACACGGCCTCCCTGGCGGATTGCGGAAGCACCAGCGGGGACTGGTCCGGCTGTTGCAGTATGACCGCCTGGGTCCAGGGCGCGGTTGCCAGATAGGATTTCGTCGCGCTCTCGAAATGGGATATGTCGTTGCCGCTGCCCAGCGCCGTCGTCAGCGTCTTGCCGCCCTCGATCGAAACCTCGAAGATGCTCCGCAGCGCCTTGCCGAACGTGCTCAGCCGTCCCTCCGCCAGAAGGCGGCGTTCCTCCTTTATCGATTCGCGCACAAATACGCCGCCCGCATAGGTGCCGATCGCGAGCGTTACGAAAAACAGTATTGTGAGTGCCGTCAGCAGCCGGGTTGTCCGTCCGTGATTGTGGGCATTCCTCACATTGCTCAGCCTCTCCATCGGTTCGCCCGCTGAAGAGACCCGGCACCATAACGCATCGCAAATCCCCTGCTGCGCACCTGCCCGATTCGGAGGCTGGACTTCCCCGCTCTGCCCCGGCAATGTCCCGTTGCCTGTGCAGAGCTTGCGCTCCGATCGTGCGTTTTTTTTGACCCCCACTTTGATAGGAGCGCGTCGGCCCTTAGTCAAACGCGTTCGCCCTTTGCCGGAGGTGAAGCGCCGCCTCGGTTAATCGGCGATGAAGGGGAGGGCGAGCCAGCTATCGCGGCGTTGCATCACCGGCTGCGCCAACCGGCCGTTCATCCGCCGGCATCGCTTCGTTTCTTTCCGCAAAGCGTCCATCGTTCTCGGATTTCACAACCGTGTCATCAAAAGGTTGTCAGACGGCGATTCCATTTGCCCGCGAAACCCACTAAGAGATGGGCGCCGGGGGAACCGCATCTGCGGGGCAGCGTTGCAGACAGAAAGGTCATCAAAAAATGAGCCATCTGGACGAAGTATTGCCGGGTCAGAACGAACCGCCGCGCGACGCGCTCCTGGAAATCTACAATGAGGAAGGCGCCGTCAGCGCCGAGTTCATCGCCCGCGTCGAACAGGCGATCGAAGAAGGCGACGTCGATTTTCTGCGCGAGCAGATCGCGGGCCGTCACGAATCCGAGACGGGCGACGTCATCGAAGCGCTATCCCATGAGAACCGTCCGGAACTGGTGCGGCTTCTGGGCGAGGATTTCGACCTCACGGCGTTGACCGAGGTCGATGAGGCGATCCGTCTCAACATCATCGAATCGCTGCCCCCCGAACAGTTCGCCACCGCGCTGACCGCGCTCGATTCCGACGACGCCGTCTACATTCTGGAAGACCTCGCCGACGAGGAGCGGGAGGAGATCCTCTCCAAGCTGCCCTTTACCGAGCGGATCCGCTTCGCCCGCTCGCTCGACTATCCCGAAAGCTCCGCCGGCCGGCGCATGCAGACCGAATTCGTGGCCGTCCCGCCGTTCTGGACCGTCGGCCAGACGATCGACTACATGCGCGAGGATGAGGAACTGCCCGACAGTTTCTCGCAGATTTTCGTGGTCGATCCGACATTCCGCCTCCTGGGCGCCGTCTATCTCGACCAGATCCTGCGCACCAAGCGCCAGGTCAAGATCGAAGCGATCATGCACGATACCAACCACCCGATCGCCGCCGAGCTGGACCAGGAAGAGGCGGCGCAGGTGTTTGAGCAGTACGACCTTCTCTCCGCCGCCGTTGTCGACAGCAATGACCGTCTCGTCGGCGTGCTGACCATCGATGACGTCGTTGACGTGATCCACGAGGAGGCCGACGAGGATATCAAGCGCCTCGGCGGCGTCGGCGACGAGGAACTCTCGGATAATATCATGCGCGCGGTGCGCTCGCGTTTCGGCTGGTTGCTGATCAATATGTGCACCGCATTCATGTCGGCGAGCGTAATCGGCCTGTTCGACGAATCGATCGGCCAGATGATCGCGCTCGCGGTGCTGATGCCGGTGGTCGCCTCCATGGGCGGCAATGCCGGCACCCAGACGATGACGGTAACGGTGCGCGCGCTCGCCACCCGCGACCTCGATATCTACAATGCGGCCCGGATCATCCGAAGGGAGGCCGGCGTCGGCCTTTTCAACGGGCTCGCCTTCGCGATCCTGATCGCGCTTGCCGCCGGCTATTGGTTCGACAATCCCCAGCTTGGCGGGGTCGTGGCCGCCGCTATGATCATTAACATGTTCGCGGCCGCCATGGCCGGCATCCTCATTCCGCTGCTTCTCGACCGGGCCGGCGCCGACCCCGCCATATCATCGTCGGTTTTTGTGACCACCACCACAGATGTGATCGGTTTTTTCTCATTTTTGGGAATTGCGACCTGGTGGTTTAATATTTAGTTATGTCAGCACTTACATTCTAAAGTGCTTAAATAATATCGTATGGGGCGGGAACGTGCAGAGAAGGCATTATTCGATTTCGGAATTGACGCGCGAGTTTGGAGTTTCGACACGAACGCTCCGCTTCTATGAGGATGAGGGCCTGCTGCAGCCCGAACGCCGGGGTCGAACGAGGCTTTACAGCGAGGGCGAGCGGCTGATGCTCAAGGAAATCCTCCGCAGCCGCCGCATCGGTCTTTCGCTTTCCGAGATCAAGGACGTGCTCGCCCTGTTCCATGGCCTTCCCAGCGAAACAAAAGAGCTCAAGCGGACGATGGAATCGATCAAGGCCTGGCGCGAAGCGATGCGCCAGAAGCGCCGCGACATCGACGAGATGATGAACGAACTCGATCTCGCCGAGGAAAACTGCCTCGGACGGCTCGCCGAAATCGGCGTCGGCACCTGAATTCCCCACAATCGATATCTGGTCAGCGGCTGCTGCACATCATCGAAATGCGACCGAGCGCGACGGCGTCCTGCTCCGTGGTCTGGTTGCGCATCAGCGGACCGAGCAGGCCTTCCTCCTTGAGCGTATCGAGCGTGCAGGCGCAGTAGGACGCGCAGAAGGCAGCGTCATCGGTGCGCTCGCAGCTCGCCTGGCAACTGGAGATGTAGGCGGGCGAGGGATCGGGCGGGAGCACCAGCGTCGCGGCATAGACGAGGCCGAACAGGATCGGCTGGTGCAGCAGGTAGAACACCAGGCTGTGGCGGCCGAAAAAGGTGAGAATGTTTTCGTTCTTCGGCACCTGCTTCTGGCGCTTCAGCCAGTCGAGCGAGAGCTTCGAGACCGCCAGACCCGCCAGAAACGCACCGATCCAGGGAAATAGCGGCACGTAATCATTGGACGAAGGCGGATGCGCCGCCATGCCGATCCAGGCGAGCCAGCGCGGGTCGAGCGCATCGAAACTGACATAATGCGGCAGGATAAGCGCAACGACAGCGACGACCAGCGTCACAAGCGCGGGGACGCGCAGGAAAAACAGGCCGATGATCGATGCGACCGCGATATTGTGCAGGATTCCGAAATAGATCACCGCGTCCGGCGTCGTGAACCACGAGACGATGGAGATCGCCAGCGAGGCCAGCATCAGTATTCCGAGGCGTTTCAGGAACGATGCCATCCGGATACCGCCGCCCTGCGCCATCCACAGGCTGTAGCCGGCCACGAACAGGAAACTGCCGGCGATCAGGTGGGCAAAGATCGCCCAGCCGCCAGTGGTCGCGAGCCCGGATCGGACATAGCCGAAAAAGTCGAGGTCCCAGGTGAAGTGGTAGATCGCCATCGCAATGAGCGCGATCCCGCGCGCGGCGTCGATGGCATGGATCCGCCGTCGTTGAACTGTGATCTCGCTCAAGGCTTTTCCTCCGCGCCCTCAAGGGCGGCTATGACGGTTTTCCGCGCATCCGAAAAATACTGCCGCCGCATCAGGATCATGAACACGAAGGCGGTGGTGGCGATGAAGGCGTAGGGGCCGAGAAACCAGCCCAGATAGCCGATCGACAGGAAGATGGCGCGCAGGCCGGTATTGAAATGGCGCGCGGCAATGATGTTGATCTCCGCGATCCGCTCTGCCAGCCGTTCGGCCTTCTCTCTGTCGCGCTCCGTCTCCGCCATCATCGGCAGGCTGCCGAACAGGATGGTGTTGTAGTTGAACAGCCGGTAGGACCAGCCGAACTTGAAGAAGGAGTAGCCGAAGATCGCGGCAAGTCCGCCGGCCTTCATCTCGAACGCCGCGCGCGTGCTCGGCGTCAGCAGCGGCAGGTCCTGAAACAGCGATTGCGCGGTGTCGGCTTCTCCCATCAGCGCGAAACAGCCGCCGATCGCGAAGATCGAGGTCGAGGCGAAGAATGCCGTGCCATTCTGCAGCCCGGCCATGATCTGGGTATCGATGATCTTGAGGTCGCGCGTCAGCGCGTTCAGCATCCAGCGCTTGCGGTGGATCGACATCACCTCTGTGAGGCTGCGGCGGGAAACGAGGCGGAAACGGCCGACAACGATGCTGTCGAACAGGAACCAGCAGCCGAGAAAGAAAAGAAGCGCCAATAGATCGACTGTCGTCATGAACCTTCTGCCCGCGCTTTCCGGATCGCCCCGTGAAAATAAATATCAGAGTGCGGTCGCGTATGAAAGAAATGCGGGCAGCCTGTTGACGATGCACGGCATTTCCTTCACGACGCTACCGTTTTGTCCGCTGTCCCTTGCCTTTGCAAGCGGACATTTTCGAATTTTTCCGTCGGACCCCCATTGAAGTTTCTGTGACAGTTTAATAAAGCGATAACCATCCGCACGCATTCTCCCAAGGGCGTGCCGGGTAATGTCAATCGGAGTAATCATGGAAGATACCGCACACAAATCCTGTTGGGGTGTGACCCTCAGGGCTGTCATCGGCTTTGGTGCTATTCTCGGACTTGCCTATCTTATCGTCGCTGTTTGATCAGCCCGGAATTTGAAGAAAACAACGGCGCTGCCCAACCGGGCCGCCGTTGTTTTCATTTCCGCTTCTTTCCTGCCATATTTCCCCTATGTCGTGGACGCATGCGCATCATGTCGGTCCAGAGCCTGCGCGATGGTGCCGTTTTCGATGAGGATGGCTTAAAGCGTCGGATGAAGAAGTGCGTGGAGGTGGCGGATTGTTTCTGTCGGTATTCGAAGTCTTCAAGATCGGGATCGGCCCGTCGAGCTCCCACACGATGGGGCCGATGTCGGCGGCCAACCGGTTCCTTGATTTGCTCGCCTCAAACGACTGGCCGCGCCCTGCCGGAACGGTCGTTTCACGGCTGAGGGTGAGCCTGCACGGTTCGCTCGCCTATACCGGCGTCGGCCATGCGAGCGACCGCGCCGTGATTCTCGGCCTTGCCGGCGAGCGGGCGGATAGCGTCGATCTGGATGACATGGACTCTATTCTCGACGCGATCCGCAAAAAGGGCGCGGTCGAACCGCCCGGCCACCCCGCCTACCACTTCGATTGCGACGAGGATGTGATCTTTGACCGCAAGGAGGCGCTGCCGGGTCATGCCAACGGCATGGCGTTCTACGCGCTCAACGCGGATGGCAATGTGCTGTTGCGCCAGGTCTATTATTCGATCGGCGGCGGCTTCGTGCTCACCGATACCGAGCTTGCGGCCTGGAAGGAACAGAAGGCCTTTCCCGCGGCCGAGAAGACCGACGAGAACACGCCGTTCCCGTTCCGCACCGCCAGGGAAATGCTGGAGATGGCCAGCCGGTCCGGCCTCAGTATCGCCGCCATGAAACGCGCCAATGAGGAGGCGCGCATGCCGCGCGGCGAGCTGGATGCCGGGCTCGATTCGCTGTGGCAGGCGATGGATGGCTGCATCGATCGCGGGCTGAAGGGCGAGGGCGAACTGCCCGGCGGGCTCAGGGTCAAACGGCGCGCGGGCAAGCTATACGAGAAGTTGTCCGAGGCGCGGCTTTCCAACCAGTTCGACCCGATGATGGCCAATGACTGGCTGTCGATGTTCGCCATGGCCGTCAACGAGGAAAACGCCGCCGGCGGCCGTGTCGTGACCGCGCCGACCAATGGCGCGGCCGGCGTGGTGCCGGCGACGCTGCGCTATTTCCGCGAGTTCCAGAAACCGATGGGCACGGCCGCGATCCGCGACTTCCTGCTGACCGCGGCCGCGATCGGCGGCATCATCAAGACCAATGCCTCGATCTCCGGCGCCGAGGTCGGCTGTCAGGGCGAGGTCGGCTCGGCCTCGGCCATGGCCGCCGCGGGGCTCGCCGCCGCCATGGGCGGCACGCCCGAACAGGTGGAAAACGCCGCCGAAATCGCGCTCGAACACCATCTCGGCATGACCTGCGACCCGATCGCGGGGCTCGTTCAGGTGCCCTGCATCGAGCGCAATGCGCTCGGCGCGGTCAAGGCGGTCACCGCCGCCTCGCTGGCGCTGAAGGGCGATGGCAGCCATTTCGTGCCGCTCGACAATTGCATCGAGACCATGCGCCAGACCGGCCGCGACATGCACGAGAAATACAAGGAAACCTCCACCGGCGGGCTTGCCGTCAATGTGGTGGATTGCTGAGGCGGGCCGAAATTCGCCCTTGACTGCGCGGCGCCCCGGCGTTTGATGAGGGCATGAGCCTCAATCTCCTCAAACTCTGCGTCGGCGCCACCGGCATTGACGATCTGCGCGAATGGGTGTCGCGCCGCGCGATGGCCGCGATCGCGCTCGGCCAGGAGCCGCACAGCATCCACACCACGCGGATGACGCCCAAGCGTCGCGACGAACTGCTTGAGGGCGGATCGCTCTACTGGGTCATCAACGGCCAGATCCGCGCCCGCCAGATGCTGCTCGACATCGCCAACCACACCGACAATCAGGGCATCCAGCGCTGCGACCTCGTCCTCGCGCCGCAGGTGATCGACACGGTTCCGGTGCCGCGCAAGCCGTTCCAGGGCTGGCGCTACCTCAAACCCGAGGATGCGCCCCGCGATCTCGACTTCGGCGATGGCGGCGGCGATATGCCCGAAGATCTGCGCGCCGAACTGGCGGAACTGGGGTTATTGTAGGGGAGGGGCTTTTTGCTTGTCCCTCTAAGCACGTATCAACGCGACCAGCGTCTCGGACGAAAAATCTGCTTAAATTCAATCTATTTCGAAACGCCAACTCCGCTCGTGTGGAGCGGTGATTAGATCCTCGGGACAAGCCCGAGGATTGTTTGTTGAAAACGGCCTATTGTTAAAGCGGGACTGCGGGCTTCTCCCCGCAG
>MDSV01079759.1_pt1 | contig 37626 bp, 37 predicted proteins | sample 810851 | NCBI WGS metagenome assembly MDSV01 (sample SAMN05326640, study PRJNA326480) | marine metagenome | isolation source: seawater | place: Atlantic Ocean: North East | collected 2012 | reverse complement strand
CAAAAATAAATAAAGAGTTAAATTGGTTTCCTCAAGAAACTTTCACAACTGGTATTGAAAAGACTGTGCAGTGGTACATAAAAAATGATAAATGGTATGATCATATTCTAAGAGAAACATATAAAGGGGAAAGGTTAGGTTTAAAGTAAGAATGACTGAGTACAAAGGCATAGTTCTGTCAGGAGGAGCTGGGACAAGGTTGTATCCATTAACATCTGCAACTTCAAAACAACTTTTGCCAGTCTATGATAAGCCGATGATTTACTATCCTATTTCAGTTCTAATGATAGCTGGAATAAGAAATATATTAATAATTACCACACCTGAGGATCTTCAAAATTTTAAAAGACTATTAAACGATGGAAGCTCTTTTGGAATAAACATAGAGTATGCTGTCCAAGAAAAGCCTGAGGGAATACCTCAAGCAATCTCTATAGGAAAAGAATTTATTGGAAATAGTAACGTGTGTTTGATATTAGGTGACAATATATTTCATGGTCAAGGACTCTATGAAAATCTTAAAAAGGCTATTTCTAAAAAAAATGGGTCTACAATTTTTGCATATAAAGTAATGGATCCAAAAAGATTTGGAATAGTTGAATTTGACAATAAAGATAAAGTTATTTCTATTCAAGAAAAGCCATCTAGACCAAAATCAAGTTACGCGATCACTGGTTTATATTTTTATGACAATAAAGTAATTAATATTATTAAAAAATTAAAACCATCAAAAAGAGGTGAGTTAGAAATAACAGACGTCAATTTGGCATATTTATACAAAAAACAATTGAGCGTTCAAATATTTGGAAGAGGGTTTGCCTGGCTTGATACTGGTACGCAGGATAGTTTAATAGATGCGTCTCAATATATTCAAACTATTGAAAATAGACAGGGGTTTAAGGTTGCTTGTTTAGAGGAAATAGCGTGGAGAAATGGATGGTTGACTTCTCAGGATTTAGTTAAAAAGGGCAAAAGTATGAAGAATGCAGTTTATGGAAAATATCTTTTAGAGATCACAAAAGATAAATGAAGAAGATTCCTTTTAATACTCCATTTATAACTGGTCAGGAAATCAAATATATTAGAGATGTATTTAAACAAAATATATTTTATGGGAATTCAAAATTTACAAAATTATGTGAAAACAAAATTTCGAAGAGTATAAATTCTAAGTATGTACTTTTAACTGATAGCTGTACCTCAGCACTTGAAATAGCTGCTTTAATTTCAAAAAAAAGTATTTCCGATGAAGTAATAATGCCATCTTATACTTTTACTTCAACTGCTGCAGCGTTTCTAAAAGCAGGATTTAAAATTAGGTTTGCTGAAATAGATCCATTTACTGCAATGATTGATCCTAAAGATGTAATACAAAAGATTACAAAAAAAACGAGAGCACTAGTTGTTGTGCACTATGCTGGTTTTAAAGCTGAGATTACCGAATTAAAAAAAATATGCAGTACACATGGATTAATTCTTATCGAGGACGCTGCTCAAGGTTTTGGAAGTTTTTTCAATAAAAAAGCCATTGGAACATTAGGAGACATTGGCTGTTTTTCCTTTCATGAAACCAAAAATATTCATGCAGGACTATCAGGTGCAATTATTTTAAGAAATAAAAATGATTATATAAGAGCAATTCATATTAGGGAAAGAGGAACTAATCGACAAGATGTAATCACTGGTCAGTCCAAAAAGTATTCCTGGGTTGAATTGGGCGGAAGCTACTACCCCACAGAAATAAATGCTGCTTTTTTATATGCACAACTTAAACAAGTTAAAAAAAATCTAAAGCAAAGAAAAGCAATTTATAATGAATACTACAAAAACTTATTATTCTTAAAAAAAAATAAATATTTATATTTTAATGAATTTGAAAAGGGCTACGTATCAAATTATCATGCATTCTTTATTATTTTAAAATCCACTTCAACTTGTCAAAAACTTAGAAAATATTTACTAAAATTTAAAATTCATGCATTTATTGGATATGTTCCTCTTCATTCTTCGCCAATGGGAATAAAATTAGGAAATAAAAAATCTGATCTTCCAATTTCAGAGATAGTATCAAAAAAGATACTTAGATTACCATTGCATAATAAAATGAAAAAAAAAGATGCATTATTTGTAAGTGCTAAAATTTTAGATTTTTTTGAGACAAATTAAATGAAATTTAATTCAGCACTTTCAGTATATAGAGAATTTTTAGACAAAAATGGTTATCATTTAGATGATGACTTAAAGGTCGAGTCAAACATTGAATCACTTAGAGATTGGTCTGAAATAATGACTTTAGAACAGATTAAAGAGTGGTTCATTTATCAAAAAAAAAATTGTTTAATGAAAGTAAAAAAACTTCCATTAAATGAAATTAAGGACTGGGAAATTAATCTAAATGAGGGAGTAATTAGTCATAAAACAAAGTCATTTTTTTCAATAATCGGTTTAAACATTTCTAATTCAGAATCTCGTGAGGTAAAGAATGGTTGGGATCAACCAATTATAATGGAGAAAGATAATGATGGTGGCATAGTAGGTATTATAAGAAAAAAAATTAATGAAATTCCCTATTATTTAATTGAGGCTAAAGCTGAACCTGGGAATCCTGATTTAGTCCAAATAAGCCCAACCTTACAGGCAACATATAGTAACCTAAGCCAAACACATGGCGGTAGAAGACCTCATTTTTCAGATTTATTTCTTAACCCCGAAGGAAATAACTGCAAGGTTTTATTTGATCAATTGATGTCTGAAGATGGGGGGAGATTATTCAAGAAAAGAAATCGAGGAATTTTAATCGAAGTTTCTTCTAATCATGATATAATGCTAAAAGAAACTTTTTGTTGGATTACTCTTTTTCAATTAAAATCTCTAATCAAATCATCCTCATGGGTCAATCCGCATGTAAGAAGTCTAATATCTCATTTATGAGCAAAAATATTCTAAAAATTGGATGTTTAAGTGTTGGGAGCCATGCAATAAAAAATACGCTTCCAGCAATAAAAAAAATTAATACATTTAAATTAATTGCTATACACACAAGGTCAAATAATAACAAACAATTGTCAAAAAAATTCAATTGTAAAGTTTTCAATGATGTTGATAAATTACTAGGCATAAAAGAAATAGGAGCTATTTATATTTCATCTCCAAATAGCTTGCATTATTCAATGGCTAAAAAAGCAATGTTAATGAAAAAAAATATAATAATTGAGAAACCTGCAACTATTAATCTATACCAGGCAAGACAATTAAATATTTTAGCAAAAAAAAGTAAGTTAGTTATTATGGAGGCTCTAATGTACAAATTTCATCTACAATTTAAAGAAGTAAAGAATATTTTAAGAAAAGAGAGAATAACCAAAGTAGTTTCCACATTTGGATTTCCACATTTAAATAAAAATAATATTAGGTATAAACCAGAGCTAGGCGGTGGAGCATTATTGGATGCTGGATACTATCCAATTTCATCAATCTTATATTTATTTAATTCAAAACCACAAATTATAAGTTCAAATTATAAACAAGGCAAGTTTGCGGTAGATATATCTGGTAATGCTAGATTTAAAATTAAGGGTGGAGTAGAATGCTTTACACATTGGTATTTTGGAGGTAAGTACAAAAATCAAATTGAATTAAATACAGATAATCAGAAGATAGTTGTAGAAAGAGCATTTTCAAAGTCTCCAGATTTAATAACAAAAATTAATTACTTTAAAAAAAATATACTAATCAACTCACACGAAATAAGAGAAGATAACCACTTTATAAATATGTTTAAATATTTTCATAAGTTATGTTTTGGAGAGCTGCAACAAGAAACAGAAAGAATGAATATACTTGAACTAGCAAAAATTATTGAGAAAGTTAAAAAAAAGCGAATTTACTCTTGTAATTAAAATAAATCGCTCAGGTTTTGGTAAAAATTTTGCACATTACTAATAATGATTATGATGGAGCTGGTCTTGCGGCAAAAAGACTTAATAATTCATTAAATAAAATAAAAATAGAATCAAAACTTCTTGTTTTATACAAGAGAAGCAATGATCAAAATATACTATCATTAGGAACAGGCAAAAGCTTTAAGGAACTACTTAAGTTGATCTTATTAAACTTTTTTTTAGTCGAACTATCAAATTATAAAGAACTAATAAAATTATTTATTTTTAGATCTAATAATATTTTTAAAAATTTAATCTATAAACCAGCGAGTCTTTTTAATTTTAATGACACTGTATACGATATTAATCATATTATTCCCCATTTAAAAAACTTAGATTTTCTAATATTACACAGCATTCAGGATATTATTTCCATCGAAACTATAAGTAAAATTCATAAATTATATAATTTAAAAATTGTATTTCACCCCCTTGATATGGAAATGATAACAGGTGGATACCACTTTAGTTACGATTGCGATTGTTATAAACTAGGATATTGTAATTCTAAAAAACATAATCTTAATAAACTAGCTGAACAATCTTATAAAACTAGACTAAATTATCTTTCTCACCTGCCAATCAAGTGGATAACAACAAGCAACTTTATGCAGCAAAGAGTAAAAGAATCTAAAATGTTTCATAAAAGTCATTCAATAGATACTGTTTATATGGGCATTGCTGAAAAAGAAGATAATAACTTCAATAAAGAAAAGGCCAGACAGATCTTAGGATTAAATCAAAAGAACAAAATCATGTTATTTGGATGCTTTGACTTTTCAGATCCTAGAAAAGGAGCAAATTTATTAAGAGAAATCATGATAAAAATATCACCTATTATTCAAAATGAGCCTTTATCTCTAATTACCTATGGATCTTTAAAAAACTTCTCTTTTGGAAAATTAAACTTTGAGTGGAAACATTTTGGAAGTATATCTCATGAAAAACTTAAGATATTGTATAAAGCCTCTGATTTAATGCTGAGTCCATCTATAGACGACATAGGACCAACGACTGTACAAGAGGCTTTCTATTATAACCTTCCTGTTATTGGCTTTGATATTGGATTTGTTTCAGATTTTATTTTTAATGAAGTTAATGGAAAGAAAATAGAGTGCTTCAATAAAAATAAATTTGCTGAAGCAATACTTGAATTTATAAAGAACGATAATTTCAAGAAAAATGTAAACGATCCAATAATAAATGACTTAAGGACCCAATGTTATTTTTATACTGAAGCAAGATTATTTTTACATTCCATAAAAAAAAGTTAAGTTTTATTGTAATTAATGCTATTTTAATTTATTAAGAGATAAGTTTGGAAATTTTATGGAAGATAGAAAACTTTTAATTAAAAATACCCTATCCAATAGAACATTTGGCTTAATTTTTTCGGGGATATTTTTTTTAATATCTTTGTATTTTTTAATTTTTAAGGATTCTTTTTCAATTATCTTGACTCTAATTTCTTTCTTATTTCTTATCGCTGCTTTTTTATTACCAAATGTGCTTGGCACACTGAACAGAATTTGGTTCATTTTTGGTGGAAAGCTTGGTTCCATAATATCAATGGTCATTATGTTTCTAATTTATTCTTTAACAATAGTTCCAATAGGTCTAATTTTTAAAATTCAAAGAAAAGATATTCTCCAAATAAAAATAGATAAAGACGTCGAAAGTTATTGGATAAAAAGGGAAGATATTAAATCATCTCTAAAGAATCAATTTTAGGAAAATATAATGTTATTTATAAAAGAGCTTTGGATGTTTCTTAAGGTAAGAAAAAAATTCTGGATGCTTCCAATAATAATATTGTTAGTTGTATTCGGAGGACTGATAGTTTTGAGTCAAGGATCAGCCGTAGCTCCGTTTATATATACTTTATTTTAATTAGATGACTGCGATATTAGGAATATCATCTTTTTATCACGACAGTGCTGCATGTTTAGTCATAGATGGAGAGATTATAGCTGCATCACAAGAAGAGAGATTTACGAGAATTAAACATGATTCTAATTATCCAGAACAAGCAATAAACTATGTACTAAGTGAAGGAAATATTAATCTATCAAGCATTGATCATGTAATTTTTTATGATAAGCCATTCCTTAAATTTGAGAGATTATTAGAGACCTACATTGGATTTGTCCCTTCGGGATTTAATTCGTTCTCAACTGCTATGCCTGTTGTACTGAGAGAAAAATTATTTTTAAAAGATTTGTTATTTAAAAATTTAAGAAAAATTGATAGAGACTTTTCAGTAGATAAGATTAGTTTTTCTGAACATCATATGAGCCATGCTGCGAGTGCTTTTTATCCTTCTCCATTTGATGATGCTATCATTCTCACAATGGACGGTGTAGGTGAATGGGCAACGGCTACAGTAGCAATAGGTTCTAGCAATAAGATAAAAATTATTAAAGAAATGAAATTTCCTCATTCCTTAGGACTTCTATATTCTGCTTTTACATATTATCTTGGATTTAAAGTAAATAGTGGAGAGTATAAAGTTATGGGTTTGGCCCCTTATGGGGTGCCAAAATATAAAGAATTAATTATTAAAAATTTAATGGATTTAAAAAAAGATGGTTCATTTAGACTTGATATGTCTTATTTTAATTATGCTACAGGACTTACTATGACAAATAATAAGTTTTCTAATTTTTTTGGAGAAAAAGTAAGGAATAGCGAGTCCGAACTTAACCAATTCCATATGGATATTGCCGCCTCAATTCAAGAGGTTACTGAAGAAATAATGTTAAGGATAACTAGATCAATCTCAATTGAATATAAGGTCAAAAATCTTTGTTTAGCTGGAGGAGTAGCTCTAAATTGTGTTGCGAATGGAAAAATACTAAAAGATGGATTCTTTGAAAATATATGGATTCAACCTGCTGCAGGAGATGCTGGAGGAGCATTAGGCGCTGCATTGTTACTTTGGTATGATGAATTTGAAAATAAAAGGGAAATTCTTAATAAAGATAGCATGAAGGGATCATATTTAGGACCTTCTTATAAGCATCAAACTATCGAAGAAGATTTAAAAGCAATAGGTGCACACTATGAATTATTTGACGATGAAAAGTTAATTGAGTTTTCAGCTGATGCATTAGGTAGAGGGAAAATAATAGGATGGTTCCAGGGCAGAATGGAATTTGGACCAAGGGCTCTTGGAAATAGATCAATATTGGCAGATCCAACTTCAGTTGAGATGCAAAAAAATTTAAATTTAAAAGTTAAATTTAGAGAGTCATTCAGACCTTTTGCTCCATCAATTCTAAGGGAAAATTTAGAAGAATGGTTTTCGTTAAATGTTGATAGTCCATACATGCAACTTGTTAGCAATATAAACGATGAAAAAACTATTAAAATGACTGATGAGGAACAAAAATTGTTTGGCATTAAAAAGTTAAATATTCCTAGATCCCATATTCCAGCTGTTACGCATGTTGACTATTCTGCAAGAGTACAAACTGTTCATCAAGAAACCAATCCTAGATTTCATAAACTATTAACTAAATTTAATGAAATAAAAAAATGTCCAATTCTAGTAAATACTTCATTTAATGTAAGAGGAGAGCCAATTGTTAACTCGCCGTTAGATGCTTATAAATGTTTCATGGGAACAAATATTGATATATTAATAATTGAAAATTTTGTTCTTTATAAAGATAGGCAAGAAAAAAAGATAGACCATGACTATAAAAATCGTTATGAACTAGATTAAGCTCCTCAATTACTTTGTAATGAAATTAATAAGTGTAAGTAATATAATCTCGGAAGTAAATCGTTATGGATTTACAAAAAGCCACTTATTCTTAGATGAAAAGGAATCAAATTTTTTGTCTGACAAGTGTAATACGATATCAAGAAAGAATAAGATTGTTTCATATTTAGATGTTAAACCTGACTCGCAAAGTGTTTATGAAAATAACTATTCAGTAAAAAACTTTTTTCAAGCTATAACCACAAACATCATTGGAGTAGATGAAGAGCTAGATATTTTTTTTAATAAAATATTTAGTAATAAGGAAGTAACTACAGTTTTAAAAAAATTCACGGGAGAGGGCTACATTTTAAATAATTTATCAATGAGATACATGAATCGTAATTCTAAATTTGTAGGGTGGCATCAAGATGATCCTAATGCATTTTCTTTAGCGATTTTACTTAATAACACAGATCATAATTCAGCAACCACAACTTTTATAAAAAGCAGCCATATGTTCAAACACAAATTTGGCAAATCTTTAGAAAAAATTAATCCAAAATATTTTAAAGAAATATCTCACAGAGCTATAGGAAGAAAAGGAGAAGTATATTTCTTTTCGAATTCAACAATTCATGGAGTACAAGTAGGAAGTGCTAGTACAGTTATTATAGGGTGTTTTTTACCTAAGGAATATATCGACAAGAAGCAGATTTTCCCTAAGTTAACATTGTATAATAAAGATTATAACATTGCCTTAGATAATGAATTAGGCAGATTACTAAACTTTAATGATAACAAGACATATCAATATAGACAGGAAACTGACCTTAAAAAAAGTAGATTCGCACAAAAAAATTTAAGCTTTAAAAATTTAATTATGTATATCTTTTTATTTCTTTTAAGCACTACACTTACGACTATAGAATTTATATATCGTCTTCGTAAGAAGTAGAAGATTTTTGGTTTACAATGAATTTCTCAAAAATATTTTCTTACACATCCTTAGTTGTATCCCTTCTATTTATTAGCTTTGTAGCTTATAAATCTGAGATAATATTTTCTGGGAATAGAATTAATTACTACTCAATCTATTATATCATAGGCCTCATTTTTTTTTCATTTTCAATTATTTCTTTTTATCTAAATTCAAAAGTGAAATTAATACTTACAATAATATTTATGTCTTTATTATTTAGCCTTTATAGTTTTGAGGGATTACTACAATTAGAACTATTCAAAGCAAACTCATTAGCTGATCAACGAATTCACTTAGCTAAAGAGCAAGGCATAAACTTTGATAAAAGATCAAGATACGAAGTATACACAGAATTAAAAGAAAATAAGGAGGAAGTGACTATTGTTATTCATCCTTCACAATTTATTAATCACTCATACGATATTATGACTTTAGCTGGAATTTCTAAAAAGAGAACAGTTCATTGTAACGAAAATGGCTACTTTTCTATTTATGACAGTGATAGATATGGATTTAATAATCCTGATCATGAATGGAATAAAGATGAAATAAAATTTTTACTTATAGGCGACTCATTTGTTCATGGATCCTGTGTGAATGAAAAAGATACCATTTCTGGAAACTTAAGAAAAAAATTGAAAAATAAAGGTGTGATAAATTTAGGATACAAAGGTACTGGACCACTTATTCAAAATGCAATATTAAGAGAATACGGTTCCCAATTAAAGTATAAGAATTTACTCTGGTTTTATTTTGGAAATGATATCGAAGATTTAGCATATGAACTAAACAATGAAATTTTAAATAACTATTTCTTGGATAATTCATTTACTCAAAATTTAGCTAGTAAGCAAGATGAGGTAGATTCATTCTTAGAAGACTATTTATTTCAAATAGAGTCAAATAAAAATAATTTCCAGAGTTTCATTAAACTTTCGTTAATCAGAAAAATGATATTTTTTAAGTATTTAGAAAATAACAATGCTCAGAAAAAACTCAAAAATTCTGATAATAACTTAGAAAATTTTAAGAAAATGATGGCAATGTCTAAAAAAATTTCAGATTTAAATAAATCAAATATTTACTTTATCTATTTACCCATGTTCAATAGATATGACTCTAAATTAAAGTTAGTTGATTCTGGTCAAAATTTTTATGATCAGATTATTTCTATTATAAATGAATTAAAGATACCAATTATAGATATTCATAAGGAATTATTTCAACAACAAGGTGACCCAAAAATACTTTTCCCTTTTGGCATAAGAGGTCATTATACAGCTGACACATACAATATGATTTCGGATATCATTATCGAAAGAATAGATCAATTAGAAAAATAAAAATGAAAAATATAATAGCAATAATACCAGCAAGAGGTGGGAGTAAGAGAATAAAAAATAAGAATATTAAACTCTTTAATAAAAAACCAATGATATATTGGTCAATTCAAGCTGCAGTAAAATCCAACTTATTCGACAGAATTATTGTTTCTACTGATAGTAGAAAAATAGCAAGTTATGCAAAAAAATTTGGTGCTGAGGTACCATTTATGAGATCTAAGATACTTGCAGATGACGTAACATCACCGTATGAGGTTGTAAAAGATTCTATTTTAAAAATCAAAGATCAACTTTCAAAATCTACTCATATATGTTGTATTTACGCTTGCGCACCTAACATGGCAATTAAAGATTTAAAATATGGATATAAAGAATCATTAAAAAGAAAATCTTATTACGTACTTCCAATAGTTGAATACCCTCACCCCATACAAAGGTCTTTCAGATTAAACAAAAATAAAAAAATAATAGTTGAAGACAAAAAAGCTATTTTAAAAAGAACTCAAGACCTACCAACTTTTTACCACGATGCAGGCCAATTCTATTGGGGAAATCTAAATACATGGTTAAAAAAAGAATTAAATCTTTCCAATGGTTATGGATTCCCAATTCCTTATTGGAGATCTATTGATGTTGATACCTTAGATGATTGGGAAAGAGCAGAAATTATGTCTAAGGTAATTTCATATAGACTAAATGATAAGTAATTTTTTTCAAATAACTATATATAAGTGAATGAATGATAATAAACCAATAAAAATAAAGTACAGCATGGATATAAATCAAAATTAGAAATATTATTTAATGTTGATAAAGATATGAGATGAAGGAAAAAAGACAAATTTTACACCCAAATAATCTTAAAAGGATGGTAATCATTTCTGGGCAACAAAGATCTGGTAAATCAACCTTAACAAAAATTATTTCTTCTTTGGAAGGACCTGTAAATACTAGAATAGATTTTTTCTTAGATTCACTACTCAGTTTAAGTCGTATTAAAAATATATCAAAAAATACTTTACGGGAAATATTACATGTCTATATCAATAATTTAATTATTGATGCAAGTTATGGAAGAAACTTAAATTTAAAAAAGAACGAAGAGTCAAGTATTTGGGAAACATCAAATCCGGAATACTATTTAGAAATTATAAATAAGGGCTTTACACATAGTGAAATTAAAAAAAGTTTAAGAAGAAATAATGAAATAGTATTTATTTTGCATAACTTCATTGAATTTTTAGATACGTTCCCAATAAAGAAATATCAAATTAAAATTATCAATATACAGGCACATCCAATTGATCAAATTTACTCAATGTATAAAGCAAGAACAAATTTTAAATTTGATAGTTTAAGTAGAGAAATAATTTACTTATACAAAAATAAAAAATATTGTTTATCTGTAGGCTTAGAAGATGAATTTAATAATTTAAACCTAATGCAAAAAATTGTACTTATAAAACGAAATCAAGATATGAAGGAACAAAGAAAAATGAAATTATTAAAAACTAATACTAAATATCTTAGCGTGAAATATGAAGATTTAATAAAATCTCCAGAAAATAGAGTTCAATCAATTTCTAAATTTCTTGGAAAAAGAATTACAGCAATGACAAACAGGATTATAAAACAAAACATCAAACGAAAATCATTTCTTGAATTAAGTCAGAGAAAGAAAAGATTAAACTTCATAAATTCCAAACTAGGCGATAATGTATATAAGAAAATTCTACAGAAAATGATCAAAAATTTCGAGAAATATAGTGTATAGCCAAAAAATATTTAATGACAATAGCTGCTTTATTTCTGGTCTTCATAGAAGTGGTAAAAGTCTTTTGACTGACATCATTCCAAGTATTGAAAATACTGGATTAATTAATAAAGAACCTTCATTAAGCCTTCTTGCCAGTTTATACGAAAATGGTGAAATAAATTTGAATTCTGCCAGATATTTAGTTAGGTATTTACAAAGTAATATAAATTATTCCAATTTTATTGGAAGAAAACTAAACCTAAAAAAGACAGACGAAACAAAAATTTATAATCACATGAATTATAAAAAATATTTAAATAAAATGAATTCAAAAGTTAAAATAAAGATTTCTGAAAATACTCAAGAAAAAGAGATTAACTTCTTCGATGTTCATAATATTCTTGGAAATTTAAAATTTTGGATAAAAACAAATGACAATTTTAAACTAATAAATGTTGAGAGGAATCCAATAGATTTGACATATTCATGGTATAAAAACAAATTTGGATCATTCTCAAAATCTTCAATTAACCAAGTTTTAGTGTATGACTTTAAAGGTAATATTGTTCCTACTTATGCTAAAAATTGGGCCAAAGATTATGTGAAGATGGCAGAATTAGATAGAATTATTAGAATAATCAATCAGGAAACTGAAAATTCAGAAAAATATTATAAGTATTACAAAAAAAAAGCTTTGATTTTAAGAATAAAATATGAAGAGATCTTATGCAAGCCAATTGAAAATTTAGTATTAGTTAGTAATTTCTTGAAATTGAAATCTAAAATACATTTTAACAAATATAAGAAAAATATTACTAAAAAACATTCATCATTACCAGAAAAGAGAAGAAAGAAATTGGTTGAAGAAAGAAAAAAGAAATTAAATTTTATTAAAAGTAAGTGTACAAAAAAATATTATACTAAATTGATAAATCTCACAAACGTTTATGATCCTGAAAGTCTCTAGAAGTAATAAATACTCATAAACGAAGTAAGGATTATCTGACACAGAAACGTTGAGGTATATTTTTATTTGAGTAGTACAGTGATCAAAGTTATTTAAAAAATTTTAGAAAATATTCAAATTATATTATTAAAATGACCTTAAAACTTGTAACGGGGAAATTAACAGAAGCTAATAGGAAAGATGAGAAAGTAATATTTCCTGACGGTCACGTTAGAGAGTTAATTAATAATATTGATACTAAATGCAAAATTATTAATCCACCAACACTAGATCACGAGTCTAGATACAAGATTTATCATAATTTAAATGAAATGAGCGATAAAATAATCTTCGAAATGATGAAGCATTTAAATAATTTAAACAATGTTGATTTTAATATAAATGATTGGAAGATAATAATAGGGCCATGGTTAAATAATTTTCTGAGAATCTCATATAATAGGTTCTTCAAAATAAAAAATATATTATTTGAAAACGAAATTTCTCAAATAACAATTTTAAATTGTGATGATAAATACCTAGCACCCATTGATAATAATCATTTAATACAACTTGCTAATAATGATGAATGGAATTCAATATTTTATGCCAAAATTATAAATTATCTAGATCCGACAATTCCGCTAAAAATTCAAAATTTTAAACCTAATTTTGTAAGAAGTAATAAGAAATCATATAAATCTTTAATAAAAAACTTGATATTTTATTTCTTAAGTTTTTTTACAAAAAGAAATGATGCAATAATTATTAATTCTTATTTACCTACAATAGAAAATATAAAATTAAATTTATTTTTAAAACAAATGCCTACATTTTGGAGATCTATACAGTTAGTGGATAAAGTTTATAATTCTGACTTAAGAGAAAAAATTACTTTTAACAAAACCGAGAATGAATTTGAAAATTTTGTAAAACGAAATATTCCAATATTTTTACCAACATGTCATTTAGAATTATTTAAAAAACTTCATGGAATAATAAATAATTTAAGAATTCCAAAAAATCCAAAATTTATATTTACTTCTAATAATTATGAATTTGATGAAGTTTTTAAACTAGTAGTTGTGCTTAAGAAAAAAATGAATGCCACGTATATTATTGGTCAACATGGAAGCTACTTAGCGCAGTTAGATAATATTTTTTTTAAAGAAAATTATTGTGCTGACCATTACCTTGATTGGGGAGAAAAAGGATTTGGTGATAATGAAGATGGATTTAATTTAAAAATGGTAAATATAAAAATAAAAAATAAAAAAAATGGAAAAATTTTAATTGTCGACTCACCATATGGAACAAACAACAAAATTCATAATAGAATGGATGAAAATATTATAAGAGAAAATTACCTGCATAATCTTCTCATGAATTTAAATAAAGACCTACACAAACATGTAGTTCTCAAATTACACTTTACTTATGTCGAAAGAAATAAATCATATATCTCTAAAATTAAATCCATTTGCCCTGAAATTAGAATTGAAACTGATAATAAAATTATGATGAAGCTAATTAGAAACTCAAGATGTATAATTCACACTTATGATTCCACTGGAATATATGAAAGTATGATCCTTAATATTCCAACCTTTTGCATATGGCCAAACAAACTAAATCATGTTCATCACAAATATCACAAAATTTATAACACTTTAGAGAAAAGTAAAATTTTATTTTATGAACCAAAAAAACTTGCTGCAAAGATTAATTATTATTTTAATGATTTAAATAAATGGTGGCATGATGAAGAAACTATCGATGCAGTAAACCAATTGTTAGAAAAGTTTTCAAAAAAGCCTAAGAAAAATTCAACAAGAGTATTAGCAAACAAATTATTAGAATTAAGCAAGCTAAAACAAAATTAAACTCATTTTTTATAACCTTAATTGGATATATAACTTAAACAATAGGTAATTTATTTGATTAATATTATATTATTGAGATAGATAATTATGTTAAAGATGATAAATTTATTAGCGTGTTGAATAAAATTTATTATAAATGAAAAAAAGTTGATAATATTAACGTTAAAAATAAAGTCAAATTTCATTTAAATTAAGAATATTTTGTAGGTATTATATTTAATATTATGATATTCAAAGAAAAATATAATAATAAGAAAGTCATAGTTACTGGTCATACAGGCTTTAAAGGAAGTTGGCTATCTATGTGGCTTCACTATCTTGGAGCTGAGGTAATTGGTATATCAGATACGATACCTACTGAACCGTCTAATTTTAGCACATCAAATGTAAGTCAGATAGTAAAAGATTATAGAATAGATATTCGTGACAAAGAAAAAGTTTATGATTTAGTTTCAAAGTATTCGCCAGATTTTATATTTAACCTTGCGGCTCAATCCCTTGTTGGAGAATCTTATTCTTTCCCGGTAGATACTTTTATGGTCAACTCTATTGGTACAGCGAATATTTTAGAAGCTGTAAGAATGAACAACAAAAGAATTAACTGTATAATGGTAACCAGTGATAAGGTTTACCAAAACAATGAATTATTGAGGGGTTATAACGAAGAAGATACTATTGGCGGTAAAGATCCTTATAGTGCTTCAAAAGGCATGGCAGAATTAGTTATTTATTCATATGTACAATCTTTTTTTCAAAATGATAAGAGCAATATAAGAGTTGCAAGTGCTCGAGCAGGAAATGTAATAGGTGGAGGTGATTGGGCAACAGACAGAATTGTTCCTGATAGTGTATCTTCATGGTCAAAAAAAGAAAATGTGAAGCTTAGAAATCCAAAATCAACAAGGCCTTGGCAACATGTATTAGAACCTTTAAGTGGCTATTTGTTATTAGGTGTGATGCTTGATAATTTTCAAAAATTTAGTGGTGAACAGTATAACTTTGGACCACCAGATAAAAACGATTATTCTGTAAGTTATTTAATAAAAGAAATGTCAAATCTATGGCCAGCTAGCAGTTGGCAAATTGAGGACACCAATAATTCAGCAATAAAAGAAGCCGGACTATTAAAACTAGACTGTAAAAAAGCAAAGCGAGATTTAGAATGGATACCTGTTCTTACATTTGATGAAACAGTAAAAATGACAATAGATTGGTATAAAGAATTTTATATGAATAAACGTAAGTCCATGTATGATTTTACTCTATCACAAATATTAGAATATACTTCTTTAGCTTCTAAAAGAAAAATAATTTGGGCTAAATAAATGATTGATGGGTTATTTTTAACAAAAGAAAAGATAATAAGACTAGATTCTGGAGATGTAATGCATGCAATCAAAGAAAATAGCAATGGATTTTTTAAATTTGGTGAAGCTTATTTTTCAATTATTGAATATAATTCAATTAAAGCATGGAAAAGACACAAAAAAATGCACTTGAACCTTGTAGTGCCATTTGGAAAAGTGCTATTTGCAATTTTTGATGATAGAAGTAAATCTAATAATTTTGCAGAGTATATTCTGTCAAATGAAAATTATTTTAGACTCACTATCCCCCCAAATGTATGGGTTGGTTTTAAAGGACTCTCAAAACCTAAGTCAATTATTTTAAATATAGCTGACATACCTCATGATGACAAAGAGGTTGAAAAGATCCATATTGATGATATTGAATATGATTGGAAGTCAAAAAAATGAAGGTATTAATTTTAGCCGGTGGTTTCGGAACTAGATTAAGTGAAGAGACTGATTTAAAACCAAAACCTATGATCGAAATTGGAGATAAACCAATTTTGTGGCACATAATGATGCTGTATTCAAGCTACGGTTTTAATGAATTCGTTATTTTACTTGGATACAAAGGGTACTTAATAAAAGAGTACTTTTCAAATTATTTTTTGCACCAAAGCAATATTACAATTGATATGAAAAGCAATACCACTGAAATTCATAATACTAAAAGTGAACCTTGGAAAGTTACCTTGCTTGATACTGGATTAGAAACTATGACGGGAGGACGAATAAAAAAGGCGAGGGATATTGTAGGAGATGAGACATTCCTTTTGACATACGGCGATGGAATTTCAGACATAAATATAACTGATACAATTAATTATCATAATTCACATGGAAAAAAAATCACTATGACAGCTGTTCAGCCAGATGGTCGTTATGGTGCACTTAAAATTGATTCAAATAATTTAATAGAGAGTTTTATAGAAAAACCTAAAGGCGACGGATCTTGGATAAATGGAGGATTTTTTGTCTGTGACTCTTCAATAATGAACTTTATAGAGTCTGATCTGACTATTTTTGAAAGAGAACCCTTAGCCAATTTGGCTAAAGAAAGTGAACTTGTTGCTTTTAAACATAATGGTTTTTGGGGTTGCATGGATACTCTAAGAGATAAAAATATGCTTTCAGAATTATGGCATAACAATAAAGCTCCCTGGAAGATCTGGTAATAATAGTCATTATGATTTTAATTACCGGTGGTACAGGCTATTTAGCTGGTATTATTGCAAACTTTTTTGCCGATAAAGGTTATTCAGTAAGACTTGGAACAAGAAGAAGAGAAGTAGCTAGTAAAGATTTACATTATAAGGTAGATGTCGTTGACCTAAATTTATTGAGCAATGAAAGTTTAAATAATGCAATCAAAGGTACTTCTTTTGTTTTTCACTTAGCATCCATGAATTATGAAGATTCAAAAAATGATCCCGATAAAGCAAAAATAGTAAATGAAGATTGCACTCAAAAAATTTTAAAAGCCTCCGTTGCTGGGAATGTCAAAAAAATTGTTTATTTTTCAACAATGCATATTTATGGACATAATTTAAAAGGAAATGTTACAGAACAAACAATACCAGCACCTCTAAGTGTATATGGAAAGACTCATCTAAATGCTGAAAAAATTGTAAAAGATTTATCAGAAAAAAATAATATTGAATATCTAATATTTAGATTAAGTAACGTCTCCTCGCCACCAATTGATGCAGACGTGAATTGTTGGCATTTAGTTATTCACGATTTATGCAAACAAGTTATAAAGAAACAAGAAATAGAATTAAAATCTGACGGTGAGCAATCAAGAGATTTTGTTCATGTTAATATCTTGAACAATAATTTAGAGTACTTTCTAAAAAACACTGGTTTATCAGGAGTTTATAATTTTGGATCAGGAAAGCAAACCAAAATAAAGGACCTTGCAAAAGTAATACAGAAAGAATACAAAAAAATATACTCTACAAATCCTGAAATACTACTTGGAGAAAATAAAATGAATGAAATAGAATTTTCATTTAATACTAATAAACTTAAAAATTTCTTTCCTTATAATGAATCCTATAGCTTAGAATATATTGTTAGTGAATTATTATCTTATTGTAAAATAAACTTTAGTTAGGGATTGCAATGAAAACTTCAAATATTTCTATAAGTGTTGTAATACCAACATGGAATCGAGCTAAATCCCTTATAAAATGTTTGGAAGAAATTTACTTAAATTGTTTATCTGTAAATGATTATGAAATAATAATTTGTGATAGTCATAGTACCGATGGAACTGAAAAAGAAATTAACCAATTTATTATTAAAAATAAATTGAATAATTTAAAATTAATTCAATGTGAACATAATAATGTCTCACTAAAAAGGAATGAAGGAATAATAAATTCAAAATATGAATACGTAGTTTTACTTGATGACGATTGTATACCAATTGGAGAATATATTCAAAATTACCAATTTGAATTTTCAAGAAATGATAACAAGGTAATATTGTGTGGACAGTATAGGACTGATGAAAAAAAATTAAAATACAGTAACTATCTCAAATATAGAGACTCAAGAAACTACAGCCACGCAGAGCCTAATAGCGAAAGCACGTATGGTGAAAGTCTTTTGGATTATAAGAGAATTGTAACTGGCAATCTAGGATTTAGGAAAAATGAAGTGGTATCAAAAAATATATTTTTCAATGAAAACATTATTGGATATGGTGGTGAAGATGTAGATTGGGCTTGGAGACTTATAGATAATGGTTTTAAAATAAAGAAAACTGGCATTAAAGTTCTTCATAATGAGACAAGTTATTCAATATCCAATTATCGGTTAAAACATTACCACTTTTCTTTTGGTGCAATGCCATTTTTAATTAAATATAACTATGATGCAGCCAGGGGATTGCCAACTTTTTTTCTAGAAAAACACAACGATACTTTTTATAATAAAGTAATATTTAATCTAATTAGATTTATATTAAATAAATGGCTTATAAACTTAATGGAATTATTTGCTCTAAGGACTGATAAGTATAAAATCTTTTATAGTAAAACTCTATATAGATTAATAATTTTGAGATCGTATATAGACGGAATTTTAGCTAGAAAAAAAAATATATTGAAGCAAACTGATACTAAATCTAACTGGTATAGTAAGGGTTATAAATAAAAGTGTTTAAAAATTGCAACAATTAGTTTCAATTATTATTCCTTCTTTTAATAGAAGTGATTTATTAGAAAGAGCAATAAAGTCAATTCTAAACCAGTCTTACAAAAACTATGAAATTATAATAGTAGATAATAACTCAACAGATAATACAAAATTAATAATTCAAAAATATAAAGATTATAAAATTAAATTTAGTATTGTTAAAAATAATGGAGTAATTGCTTTATCAAGAAATGTTGGTCTTAAAAATTCAAATGGTGAATTAATTGCCTTTTTAGACTCTGATGATTGGTGGGAGAAAGATAAACTTAAAGATGTTATCAAAGTTTTTGATTTAAAAACTGAAATAGATTTAATTTATCATAATTGTTATTTAGCATCAAAGAATAGTCTTAAATCTAGTAACTGTAGAGTTCTGGTTAAAGAATATTATAGGGATCTTTTAGTGAATGGTAATACCTTAATTACCTCTAGTGTTGTTTTTAAAAAAGAAATTTTAAATAAAGTTGGGTTTTTTTGTGAAGACAAAAATAGAATCGGATGGGAAGATTATGATTTGTGGTTAAGAATTGCAAAATATGGATTCAACTTTCACCTAATAAAAAATAAGCTTGGATTTTATTGGATAGGAGAGGATAACTTCGACAATCCAGAAAGAATACTAATTAATCTAGAAAATATTGAACATAATGTAATTGCACCATATTTGAAAGAAAACAATCATGAGCAAATATGGTGGATAGATTATACAAGGGCGGTGGCCAATTATAAATTGAAGAATAAAGAATTATCATACAAATTTTTAAAAAAGGTTATATTTTATAAATCACCAATAATTCGCAAATTAAAAGCTATATTTTATGTATTGATGTTAAGATTTGTTTAATTATTGTTAATGTTTAGATAAAACTTTCTTAAAAAAATATGATCTTATCAGAAAAAAAAATATTGCTATCATTAACTGTAATATTATTGTTATTTTCTGCTCTAAGAGATATTACTTTTTTATACTATATATTTATTTTTTTCTTAATTTCCTATTTTTTTTTAAATAACATTTCAAAGTTTGTTTTTTTTAAAAAAAATACTCTTCCTTTTATAATTTTATTTTATTTTACAATATTTTTATGTATTTGGTCTTTTGTTTTTTCTGAATCAATTGTTTCCCATACACTGGGTTCAGGAGAAATAGTAAACAAAAAAGTTTCTATAAACCCAATAGAAGGAATCCCAAGACTACTATTAATGCCAATCATTTCATTTATTTTTTTCTCTACCTTAAAATCAGAAGAAGAATTTAGAATGGTATTAAAGGTTATTATTTCATGTTTCTTAATAGCATGTTTCATGGTTTTTGCTCAAAGTATATTTGGTTCATTTTCATGGTTAGCTGACACACATCTTAGAGGAGGTTATGTTAGATATGCTTCACCACTCGGTTCATCATTAACAATATTAGGATCTGTTGTAGCTTATATTTTAATTTGGGGGCTTGATAATAATATTATTAAAAATAATCTTTTGAAATTATTAATATTTTTAATTGTTATAGCTGCTACAGCATTAAGTTTAACAAAAACAGCTTTAGTTTTACTATTTCTCTCAATTCTAGTAATTTTAATAATTGCTTTAATTAAAGAATTCCAACTATTCTTAAAACTTATATTTGTCTTATTATTTTTCAGTTCTATTGCATTAATTATTATTCTTAATAATGATTATTATTTAAATTATACAAATACAGTCTTTAACTTTACTTTTGGTTGGACACCCTTTTTATCTGCTGATCACCTTATAAATGACACTCCTAATGTAACAATTGATTATTTAATATATCGTTTAACATGGTTTTCCCAAGCATCAATAGACTATTTCGGAATAAAAGCACTTGTACTCGGCGTTGGAGTATGGGGAGGAGGTGGCGTTATGGGGTTTCCAAATGAGGCAACTTCTCATAGTGGAATTTTTGACTTACTGCTAGTTGGAGGAATCATATATCTACTTTTATTCTTATTCATCTTTATAAAAAGTCAATATTATTTTTATAAACACATAAATTATAATTTAAATAAATTCTTTTTTGTGTGCAATATTATTTTCTTTGCAAATATGATATTTATATCTGGTAGCTATTTTCACCCAGCGATTAGCATTATATTTTGGCTGTCTTTACCATATTATTTTTATCAAAAAGACATTAATAAAATACAAAGTTAGTTTATAAATTAATAAACAGAATATAAAAATTTGAAAATTTTAATTATATCTCAATATTTTTATCCTGAAAATTTTAGGATTAATGATCTTGCTGAAGAGCTCAGTAAGCAAAAAAATGAAGTAACTATCTTAACAGGATTACCAAATTATCCTCAAGGAAAGATTTATAAGGGTTTCAATTTTTTTTCAATTGGTTTTCAAAAAAGAAGCAAATTTAAAATATTTAGAGTACCATTAATTCCAAGATATTCTTCAAAGAGTTGGCAATTATTTATAAATTATTTAAGTTTTGCATTCTTTTCCTCATTAATCGCTCCTTTTTTTCTAAATGATAAATACGATGCCATTTTTGTTTATGAGCCATCTCCTTTTACAGTTGGAATTCCAGCAGTAATTTTAAAAAAATTAAAAAAGATTCCAATTGTTTTTTGGGTACAAGACTTATGGCCAGAAAGTATTGAGGCAGTTAACATTACAAAGTCAAAATTAATTATTAATTTAGTTGGAGTATTTGTGAAATGGATTTACAAAAATTGTGATATCGTTCTAATTCAATCTCGGGGATTTATGAAACCAGCAATTCTAAGAGGCGCAGAAAAGTATAAAATCAAGTATTTACCTAATTGGGCAGAAGACTTTTTCATACCTTTAAAGCCACTACAAAAATTTACTAAAGAGTATCCAAAAAAGGGCTTTAACATAGTTTTTGCAGGAAATTTAGGAGAAGCTCAGTCATTAGATACAATAATCAATGCAGCGCAAATAATAAAAGATCGACAAATAAATTGGATTATAATAGGGGATGGTCGAAAAAAAGATTGGATGGAAAAAAAAGTTATCTCAATGAAACTGAGTAATCAATTTAAATTTTTGGGAAGTAAACCTGTAAAACAAATTCCAAACTATTTTGCAGTTGCTGATGTTTTGCTTGTTACACTAAAAAATGACCCAATTTTTTCATATACAATTCCTGGTAAAATACAGTCATATCTTGCATGTGGAAAGCCAATAATTGCAGCAATTAATGGTGAAGGTGCAAAAATAATTAATGAAAGTGATTCAGGTCAAGCTGTAAGTGCAGAAGATCATACTAATCTTGCACGAGTGATTGTAAAATTTAGCAAAATGAGTAAATCTGAATTAGATTATAGAGGAAAAAAAGCGCTCGAATACTACAATAACAATTTTAATAGAGAAACGCTTATACGAAAAATAGAAACTATCATTAGAAATCAAATAAAAAGAAATTAATCAAAAATGAAAGTATTAATCTTAGGTGGCAGTGGAATGATTGGCCATCAACTACTATTAAATTATATTGGTAAGTTTGAGGTAATGACCACTTTAAGATTTAATGAAGAATTTTATAAACAATTTAATATTTTTAACAAAAAAAATTCTTTTTATAATATTGATGTAACCAGGTGTTCTACATTAAAAAAAATCATATTTGATTTCAATCCTATTGTAGTAATTAATGCTATAGGAATTACAAAACAAAAAATTACTAAAAACAAATTTGCTTATCAAATAAATTCAAAATTTCCACAAAAGTTATTAAATTTATGTGTTAATAAAAATATAAAACTAATTCATCTAAGTACTGACTGCGTTTTTTCTGGTGAAAAAGGATTCTACAATGAAACTGATACACCTGATCCTGATGATCATTACGGAAAATCTAAATTTGAAGGTGAAATCATAAATGACCCAAATATTATTACACTTAGAAAATCTACAATTGGTCCAGAATTAAAAGATAAACATGGTCTTTACGAATGGTTTGTATCAGAAAAAGGAGATATAGAAGGATATAAAAATGCTAAATTTACGGGTATTACCACTATTGAATTGGCAAAGACAATTGAAAAAATTATTAAACATCATACTGAATTAAACGGGCTATGGCACGTTGCTGGACCTGAGATTGATAAATTTACATTATTAAATAAAATTAAAAATATACTAAAAAAGCAGGATATAAATATTTTACTTAACGAAAGTTTTAAGTGTGATAGAACATTGGACGATAAAAAACTTAGGCAAGCGATCAATTATCAATCACCCTCATGGGATGATATGTTAGTAAATATGATAAAAAATAAATAATGTTTAAAAATTCAACAATAATGATTACTGGAGGAACAGGTTCATTCGGTAAAGCAGTCTTAAGTAGATTTATTAAACTAGGTGTTAATCAAATTAAAATTTTTAGTCGTGATGAGAAAAAACAAGAAGACCTCAGATTGGAGTATAAGAATAAAAAATTGAAATTTATAATTGGTGATGTTAGGAATTACCATAGTATTTATGAAGCTTCTAAGGGAGTAGATTATATTTTTCATGCCGCAGCCTTAAAACAAGTTCCTTCTTGTGAGTTTTTTCCACTTGAGGCAGTTAATACTAATATCTTAGGAACTGAAAATACTTTAAACGCTGCAATCGAAAATAAGGTTAAAAAGATTATTTTTTTAAGCACAGACAAGGCTGTCTATCCAATCAATGCAATGGGTATTTCAAAAGCTATGGCTGAAAAAATTGCCATTTCAAAATCAAAAATTGAGAAAAGTAAAACTGTTATTTGTATAACAAGATATGGTAATGTAATGGGTTCGCGTGGGTCGGTTATTCCTTTATTTATAAATCAAATTAAAAAAAATGAACCCCTTACTATAACTGATCCAGAAATGACAAGATTTTTAATGTCATTAGAAGATTCTGTTAATTTAGTAATATATGCATTTAAGAATGGAAAGCCTGGAGATATATTTGTCAAAAAATCTCCTGCAACATCAATAGGAATATTAGCAAAATCAATTAAAAATATTTATAAATCTAAATCTAAATTAAACATCATAGGAACACGCCATGGAGAGAAATTATATGAAACATTAATATCAAGAGAAGAGTCACTTAGATTAGAAGAAAATAAAAACTTCTTTAGAATATATAATGATAATAGAGACTTAAATTATAATATTTACTTTTCAGAAGGAAAAAAAAGCAAAAAGATTTTTGAATATAATTCGCACAACACGAAACAACTAAATAGTAAGCAGGTGATGTCATTATTAAAAAATAATCCCTCTATAAATGGTGAATAATATGCTAAAAATAATGACTGTAGTAGGAACAAGACCTGAAATTATTAAACTCAGTGAAGTAATTAAAGAGTTAGATATACAATCTGATCATATATTAGTACATACCGGTCAAAATTTTGACTATGAATTAAACGAACTCTTTTTTAAGCAACTAAATGTAAGAAGTCCTGATTATTTCTTGAATGCTGCAACAAAAAATGTACTTGATACGATTGCAAATATTGTGTCCAAATTAGGTAAATTAATTTTAAAGGTTAAGCCAGATGCAATTCTATTTTATGGAGATACTAATAGTTGCTTGGGTGTGATCGCAGCTAAAAAAAATAAAATTCCAATTTTTCATATGGAAGCAGGCAATAGATGCTTTGATCAACGCGTTCCCGAGGAAATAAATAGAAGGCTCGTTGACCATTTAAGCGATATAAATTTGCCTCTTTCGGAAAGGGCTAGAGAATATCTTATTTCAGAGGGAATTAAACCAGAGACAATAATAAAAATAGGATCTCCAATGAAGGAAGTTTTAGACGCCAATATGAAAAAAATTATCAAATCAGATATTCTTAAAAAAGAACGTTTAAAAAAAAATAAGTATTTTTTAATTAGTATACATCGAGAAGAAAATGTTGAGTCAGAGAGAAATTTTAGTTCGCTACTGCATGCGATTGAAGAAATTGCAAAAAAATATGGATTTCCAATAATAATATCAACTCATCCAAGAACAAGACAAAGACTTACGAGAATGTCATATAAAGACAATAAAAAGTTTATAAAATTTTCTAAACCATATGGTTTTCATGAGTATAATAAGTTACAGATGAACGCATTTTGTATTCTTTCTGATAGCGGAACTATAACTGAAGAAGCCTCATTGCTAAATTTACCAGCAATAACAATTAGACAAGCACATGAAAGACCTGAAGGAATGGATGAAACTACAGTAGTTATGTCGGACCTTTCAAAAGATAAAATTATTGCTGCAATTGAATTAGTTGTTTCACAAAATAAGTCAAAAAATTTGTTAAAAACTGTTTCTGATTATAATGTTGATAACGTTTCAAAAAAAATTGCGAGGATTATTTACTCTTATACTGATTATGTAAACAGAACAGTTTGGAAAGAATTTAATTAATTTATTAAATTTATACTTTTCTCATTTATGGTTAATAAGTTAACAAATGATTTTATAATGATTACTGGTTCTAATGGATTTTTAGGTAAGTATCTTTGCAATTATCTTGAAAGTAAAAATTTAAAAGTGATAGAGGTTTCTAGAAATTATATTGGTGACAAGAAAATCAATTTAGATTTTAAAAAAAGAATTAATTGGAAACAACATTTAATAAATATAAAATGCATCATCCATACTGCAGCTAAAGTTCATGAATTAAATGCAAAAAATTCAGAATCAAATAAGCAATATGACCAAATCAATTATGAAGGCACTGTATCACTAGCTCAACAAGCAGCCTTAAGTGGTGTTAGCAGATTTATATATATTAGTTCTGCAAAAGTATGTGGTGACAAAACTAGATTAGGCAAACCAATGGATGAGATTGATCAACCCGCACCAAGTGATCCATATGCTATTTCGAAATACCGTACGGAAAAAAAACTACTAGAAATTTCAGAACAAACAAATATGGAAATTGTTATAATTAGACCCCCATTGGTTTATGGACCAGGAGTCAAAGCTAACTTTTTAAATATGATGAATTGGCTGAATAAAGGAGTGCCCCTCCCATTTGCAAATATCAATAATTTACGAAGTTTAATATCGTTAGAAAATTTATCAAATTTCATTTTCGTTTGCGTTGATCATCTAAAAGCCAAGAATCAAATTTTTTTTATTTCTGATGACCAAGATATTTCTACTTCAGAATTACTAAAAAAAATATTATTTAATCTAAAAAGAAAAATTAAATTATTTTCATTAAATGAAAAATTAGCTTTCTTCTGCTTTTTAATCCTGGGTAAAAAAAATATATACGACAGGTTATATAATAGTTTGCAAGTAGACATAACAAAAGCAAAAAAACTAGTAGGATGGAGTCCAATAATCACTCTTGATGAAGGGTTAAATGAAACTACTAAACATTATTTAAAAAATTAATCACATATGAAAAGATCTGCTGACATTTTTTTTTCAATTTTTCTTATTTTAATTGTTTTATTGCCATCGATTTTAATCTCATTATTAATTAAATTTACTTCTAATGGTCCCATACTGTATTGGTCAGATAGAATTGGAAGAAATAATAAGATTTTTAAAATGCCAAAATTCAGAACCATGAAACTCAATTCTCCTGCAGTTGCATCTAATCTTATTGAAAATCCTGAACTATATATCACTCCAATTGGTAAAATTTTGCGGAACTTTAGTCTTGATGAATTACCACAATTAATATGTATACTAAAAGGATCAATGAGTTTTATTGGTCCTCGTCCTGCTTTGTTTAACCAAAAAGATTTGATTGAATTAAGAACAAACAATAATATTCATCATTTTTGTCCAGGAATAACAGGTTGGGCTCAAGTAAATGGCAGGGATCAAATAAGTATTAAAAAAAAAGTCGATTTAGAAATTTATTATCGAGATAATAAAAGTTTTGAACTAGATTTAAAAATAATTCTTTTGACAATAAAAAAAGTATTGCTACGCGATAACATAACACATTAATTTTATGATGGTATCACCAAATTCTCAATATCATATTAATCAACTTGTATTTATTCAAAAGTACCTAATTTATTTTTTACCTATTACTCTTGTTACAGGCAGTTTTCTTCCAGACTTATCAATTAGTTTAGTAGCTATTTTATTTTTAATTACAATTATAATTGAAAAAAATTGGAAATATTTACTTAACTACTTTTCAATAATATTTTTTATATGGTGTTTTTATTTAATTATAAGATCAATTTTCAGCGATAATCCTATCTTATCTCTGGAAAGCTCCTTGTTTTACTGGAGGTTTGGTTTGTTCTCTCTTGCTTTGTGGTATTTGTTAGATCATATTAAAAATTTTAAGAGTAATATTTTCTTTGTATTTTTAATTATTTTTCTTTTTTTATTCATTGATGGATTTATTCAATTTGTTACTGGTTATAATCTAATTGGAAATGCTTATTATACAGTCGATGGACAACGAATATCAAGTATGTTTGGAGATGAATCTATATTGGGAAATTATATTTCAAGAATTTTACCTATTTTAATAGCACTCTTTTTATCATTCAAAAAGAATTTCAGAGTCTACAGTTTAGCCTCTGTTTTTTGTGTCTTAATTGGTGGAGCATTAATATTAATTTCTGGAGAACGAACTGCTTTCCTTTATTACACAATTTTTGTATTTATTTTAGTATTTCTACTTGCAAATTGGAGATATGAAAAAATTATTTTAATAAGTATATTGTCACTTTTATGTCTTTTTTTGCTTATAACTGAAAATTCAATAAAACAAAGAATCATTCTTAATACACTTGTTGAAATGAATTGGGAGAAAGAAAATTTAGATATTAATATTGTACCTGATAACTACATGCCAATTTATCATACTTCATTTAAAATCATAAAACAAAATCCAATATTTGGGATAGGTACGAAGATGTACAGGGAGAAATGTAATAATAGTAAATATTTTGTTGAAAATGGTTGCTCAACTCATCCTCACAACACTTACCTGCAGTTAATAGCGGAAACAGGATTTATAGGTTTTATACCTATTTTCTCTATATTTCTGTTTATTTGCTGGCTTTTTATCTTACACTTAAAGATGCTGTTTATGAAAAAAAAAGCTTTATTTAATAATGAAAGGATTGTTTTCTTAAGTGCATTATTTATTTATTTCTTTCCCTTCGTTCCAAGTTTAAACTTTTTTCATAATTGGTATTCAATAATCACGTTTATCCCTATTGGATTTTGTTTACATTTGTTTAGAAATCAAATTTTTGGAATTAAAAATAAAAATAATTAATTTTGCCATATATTATGTTGTTAAGTAGATTTCAAAAGCAAATAATCGTACTCGTTAATGATGTTTTAATATCTATATTTTCAACCTGGCTAGCACTTTTCTTAAGATTAAATGAATTTTTTCTTCCTGATAGCTTTTATTGGCATGAAAATATTTTATACGCTTTTCTCATAGCTATTTTGTGTTTTACGCCAATATTTATAATTGTTGGAGTATACAAAGTTCTTTTTCGTTTTTCTGGCCTGAAAACCCTAAGGAATATTTTAATATCATCAATTGTTTATGGATCAATATTTGCATTTATTATTTTATCTTTAAAAATAAGTGGAATTCCAAGATCTATAGCTATTATCCAACCAATAATATTCACATTAATAGTAATTATAAGTCGTATAACTGCTGTACAGTTAATATATTATTATAATCAGTCAAAAAATTTCAAGAAAGCGATAATTTATGGAGCTGGTAAATCTGGTATTGAGTCATATAATGCTATTTCTAAGAATGAAAATTATCAAATTCTAGCATTTATAGATAATGATTTAGGTAAAGTTGGCAATAAGATTGATGATATACCAATCAAAAGAAACAAAGAACTCAAAGAAATAATTAAGACTAAAAAAATTACAAATATTTTTGTTGCTATTCCAAATATGAACTCAGTAAAAAGAAAAAAACTTATCTCAGATTTAGATGAATATAATTTAAATATTAAATTTTTACCCTCTTTTGACTCATTATTTAAAGGAAAATTATCTGTAAAAGATTTTGAACATGTTAATTTGGATGACATTTTAGAGAGGAATATAGAATTAGATACTAGAGGAATTAAAAATGATATTGAAAATAAAGTGATTTTAATTACTGGTGGAGGAGGTTCAATTGGCAGTGAATTATCAAGACAAATATTACTTAATTCACCAAAAAAGCTACTTATTTTGGATCATAGCGAATTTAATTTATATACTGTAATGGAGTCCCTTAATAAAATAATTGAAGAGAATAAATTAAGTGCCTTAATAATTCCAATTCTCTTATCAATTCAAGAAAATTCAAAATTGGAAAATATATTTAAAGAAAATGATATTGATAAAGTTTATCATGCAGCGGCTTATAAACATGTACCGTTATTAGAGTCCAATATCATTGAAGGAATCAAAAATAATATATTTGGTACTCAAAATCTTGTTAATCTGTCTTGTAAATATAAGTGCAGGAAATTTATTTTAGTTTCTACTGATAAAGCTGTAAGACCTACAAATATAATGGGAGCTTCTAAAAGATTTTCTGAAATGATCGTTCAAGCGTACGCTGCAGAAGAAGCGCTAAATAAAAAAACATCTTTCGGAATTGTGCGATTTGGGAATGTTGTAAATTCATCGGGATCGGTGATACCACTTTTTAGTAAACAGATAAATTCTGGTGGACCATTAACTGTAACACATCCTGAAATAACAAGATTCTTTATGACGATTCCTGAAGCTACTAGCCTAATTCTTCAATCAGGTATGTTAGCTAAAAATGGTGAAGTATTTGTTTTGAATATGGGGAAACCAATTAAAATTCTAGATCTCGCAAAAAAGATGATCAAATTATCAGGATTAGAAGAAAAAAAAGATGATAGCGATGGAGATATTGAAATAGTATTTACAGGATTAAGACCTGGTGAGAAATTATATGAAGAATTATTTATTGAAAATGAAAGTTTAGAAATCATAAATAAAGATATCTTCATAGCAAAGGAGGAACACATCTCATTAGAGGAAATTAATATTATAATTAAAAGGTTAGATGAGTCTATTTTACGAAATAAACCTCAGGAAGTAAAAAATATCTTATTAAAAACAAGATCAATAAATTTTAAAGTAAATCTTCATAATTAATTTAAACGGAACAAATTCATGGACAATAATTATGTTCTTCTCACAGGTGGCAGTGGTTATATTGGCTCACATACATATATTTCCCTTAAAGAGAAAGGCTTCGAACCGATAATTATAGATAATTTATCAAATTCATTTATAGATGCCCTAAGAAACATAGAAAATATTACTGGTTCAAATGTTATATTTGAAAATGTTGATATTAATAATACTGAAAAGATTTTTAAAATTTTAAATAATTATAATATTTTAAATATAATTCATTTAGCAGCAAAAAAATCAGTTCAAGAGTCATTTAAAGAACCTCAAGATTATTTTAATAACAATGTTGGGGGATTAATTTCTCTTACAAAAGCTATAGTAAAGAGAAATAAGAAGGTCAATTTTTTATTTAGCAGTAGTGCATGTGTATACAGTAAAGATAATGAAGTTCCATTCAATGAAAATGATAAAATATTTTCAGAAAATCCTTATGGTATAAGCAAAATATTTTGTGAAAAAATATTAAGTACATTAAGTCCAGAAATATTTAATATTGGCATTTTGAGATATTTTAATCCTGCAGGAGCACATTCAAGTGGACTGTTAGGACAGAATGAAATTAGTAACTATACTAATTTATTTTCAATTATTGACGATGTAGCATTTAGATTAAATGATTTTGTTCCGATTTATGGAAATGACTATAAAACTAAAGATGGAACTTGTATAAGAGATTTTTTCCATGTAATGGATTTAGCTGCGGGCCATGTTAGTGCGCTTAATCAATTAATTAACAAAAAAAAGAATTTTACTTTGAACCTTGGCATTGGAAATGGTTTTAGTGTTAAGGAAATTATACTTGCTTATTCAGAATTTAATAAATTAAGTATTCCATTTAAAGTTCACACAAGAAGGAGAGGTGACTTGCCAACTGTTATATCATCAATAGACATGGCAAAAAAAAAGATTAACTGGTTGCCAAAATATAGTTTAGAAGATATCTGTAGATCAAGTTATGTCTGGAAAAAAAAAATGCTAAATAAATGATCATGTGGAAAGTAAAGAAGTCTCAAATTCATAATTCAGGAGTATTTGCGACAACTAATATCAAAAAGGGTAAGAAAATAATACAATATATTGGAGAAAAAATATCACGGTCAGAAGGTGATCGTCGTTCTGAGAAACGAATTAAAAAATACCTCAATTCAAAAAAAACTGGATCTGTCTATATTTTTGAATTAAATAAAAAATATGATATTGATGGCAGTCCGTCGTATAATAAAGCAAGGTATATCAACCATTCTTGTGACCCAAACTGTGAGGTAGACATAATCAAAGGCGAAATATGGATTTCTTCTATAAAAAATATTAAAAGAGGCGATGAATTGAGCTATGATTATGGATATGAATTCGACAAAGAAGACTACAAAGACCATGTTTGTAATTGTGGCTCAAAAAATTGTATAGGTTATGTAATATCTAGTGATGACTGGGTAAAATATAGAAAGTATCGAAAAAAATTAAAAAAGTGACTGATAGAGAAGTAGAAATAAGTATTTTTGATATATTTGCTATTTTATATAGATCAAAAATACTAATATTTACCATTACATTTATTTCTGTTTTGGGAGGTTATATTTATTATAACTCACAACCACTTACAGTTTACTCTGAGTACAATATCTACTCAATTTCTAACAAAGAGAAAAATAAATATGATCAATTTAATTCTCAGACGCAAAGTCTATTTGATGGTGAAATGAAAATAGACCCTGCATATTTAAAAAAACTTTTTATAGAACAAATTAAATCATATGAAGATATTAAATTAGCTTTAGAAAAGCATCAAATAGTTGAAAAAAATAATTTTAATTCACAGATTGAATATGAAAAAGCCCTGCAGAATTTTGTGCTAAGATTTAATCTAGAAGAAAAAATCACTAATCAGGATAAGGATGAATCTAATGTAAAACTGATTTATACGGATAATCTATTTGACATTGATAGAAATCAAATCAGTTTATTATTTGATGAGATAATCTTTTCTGCAAATGAAAATGTAAGAATAGGATTAGTTGATGAGTTTCAAAATAGAGTGAAATTCAAAAAACTAAGCAATGAATATAGGAAATTAGAACTTAAAAATAATATAGATAGTGTAAGAGAACGCTTCTTAATAGAGAGTCAAAATAGGATTTTGTTTTTAGAAGAACAGGCTGAGATGGCAAGACATCTTGACATTGCTGACTCACTTGATGTTGATAGCGTACCTTCGAATATAACAAATATCATAATAGAGGAAGATGTGAAAGAAGCTGCTGAACTAAATCAATATTATTTAATTGGCTATAAAGCTATAGAAAAAGAAATAGAAATAATGAAGAACAGATCTGAGGCAGATCCTTACATTGATGAAGTAGTTTATTATACTCAGAGAATAAATGCTATTGATAATGATTTATCTACAGAAAGAGCAGATTATTTGTTCAATCTTACTCCGGCAGTGAACAATGATGATTTTAAATCAATAGTATTAAATACTAATTATCACCTAAAAATAAAGATTATAAATGAGCTTAATAAGTTCTTACTAATCTTTGGGGTGTTAGGCTTTTTTATGAGTTCAATATTTGTAATTTCATCTTATTACATAAATAAAAAATCTTATTTTTAAATATTTCCTAATAATAATTTTTAAAGACATGATCTTGCCCCCTTTTATTGGCAAGATTTATTTGTTTTTGCCGTGAACGAGATCTGTTTAATTGGTGTTTACTCCTTAATTTAAAACAATATTTGCAACAAACACCTTCAATGTAACTTTTTAATTTTTTTTCTGAAATAGTTAACGGATGTCTGCAGCCAAAACATTGTGTGTAATTTCCCGTTTCTAGACTCTTATTTACTGTTACTCTGTTGTCAAATACAAAACATTCACCTTTCCAGTTTGGGATCTTTTCTTGATTCTTCTTGTATTCTAAATAATTTAATATTCCTCCCTCTAATTGATATAAGTTCTTATAGCCCTTATTAGATAAATATGCTGATGCCTTCTCACATCTTATTCCTCCTGTACAATACATTGCAATTTTTTGATCTTTTTCAATTTTTAAGTTTTGAAATTTTTCAGGAAATTCTCGAAAATTAAGTGTATTAGGATTTATTGATCCTTTAAAATTACCTATACCGATTTCGTATATATTTCTAACATCTATTAATTTTATGTCTGAATTTTCTAATAATTCATCCCATTTTGACGGATGAATATACATTTTTGATTTGTTAGTATTAATTTTTCCTTTACCTAGAGAAACGATTTCTTTTTTTAATCTTACTTTCATTCGATTAAATGGAAGAAAATCAATATCATTTTTCTTTAAAGTTAATTTTCTCACATTTAGGAGTTTTTTTGTAATCATTATTACTTTGTCTAATTCTTCTATTTTGCCAGATATTGATGCATTAATTCCTTCACTTGAAATTAGTATTGTTCCCTTTAAATATTTTTTTTTCAAATACATATCAAATTGTTGTTTGATATTTTTAATATTTTCAATCTTACAAAATCTATAGAAAGTATAAACTTTATATTTTTGATTATTCATTATTATAATCTTTCAAATTGTATGTTACTTCTTTTAAGTGCTGAGTTAATTCTAATCTGTTCTTAATATTTTCAATATCTTTATACTTAATTATATTTCCTGAAAAAATAATTATTTGTTTGCCTATCTTTTTTTTTGTTTCATGTATGTACGAAGAATATTTTAGAGTTTGATTTTTTATTTTTGATGCAAAAAGATGAAATAGTAAACCATTTTTTCCATCAAAATAAATAGGCAATATATCAGCTTTTGTTTGGTGTATAAGTTTTGCTGGAAACAGCTTCCATGCATCATCTATTGCCTCAGATTTAAGGTTATTTGCAGTGGATACGCCACCTGAAGGAAAAATAATTACAACACCTTTATCAATTAAATGCTTCTTAGCATTTTTTGCAGTTTTAATATTTAAGATTTTTGACTGTTTAGTTTGTCCATTAAAATCAACAGGTAAGATAAATTTACTCAATTGAGGCAGAAACTGAAGCGTCTCGTGTGTCATTATTTTAAAGTCATCTCTTACCTTTGAAACTAAAGAACATAAAATTAATCCATCAATGATACCAAAAGGATGATTGGCAATTACTAATAATGCCCCTTCTTTTGGTATAGTAAGCTGATTGTATGACTTATCAACTATCGTTATCTTCATCTCCTGTAAAATATCTGTCCAAAAAGTTTTTGGGTTATTGGAGTCTATTGAATAGTTTTTGTATAAATTCTCTAACTTCCTTTTACCGGTCAGCGTCTCAATTGTTTTAATAACCAAACGTTGAGCAAAGTTATGCTCAGATTTTGAAGCGTATGAAAAATCTATTTTATTCATGCTAATATTCTACTGGTATAGGATCTAAACTTCGCCAAAAATACCATGTGGCTACTGACCTCCATGGTCGCCATTTTTTTGATAGCTTCAGTGCGTATTCTTTAGAAATTGGATATTTAAGATTATAGCATTTGCATATACCCTTTATTAAACCTAAATCATCAACTGGAAAGATATCAGCTCTACATAAATTAAAAATTAAAAACATTTCTGCTGTCCACTTTCCAATACCTTTAATTTGAGTTAACTCTTCAATAATTATTTCATTTTCTAAAGATGCCCATTTTGTTGGCTGAATTTTTTTTTCTATAAAGGCATTAGAAAGTGATTTTAAGTACGTTATCTTTTGTCTAGATAATCCACATGATTTTAGTTTCATAAAATGCATATTTTTTACTACTTGGGGTTTAACAATTTTAACTTTATTTTCAAATCTATTCCATACTGCCTGTGCTGCACTTACAGAAATCTGTTGGCCTATAATTGATCTAGCTAAAGTATAAAAAGGATCAGACCTTGTAAAAAGAAAGTCTTTTGGATAGTTGATTATAATTTTACCAAGTTTTTTATCTTTATTAATTAGATCTTTTTTTGCTTTTTCCCAGAAAATAGGTTTTTTCATACTCAATCTATAAATTTGATATTGACATGTATAAAGTAAATTGTTTTTATTGCCATCTTAATTAACAAATGGAGTAAATTATGGCTGACGTAGCAAGTCTTTTAGAGGAATTCCAAAAAGGTATTGAAGGCAAAGATACTGGCCTGGGTGCAACAGTTAAATTCGATTTCGAGGGTTCAGGATGTATTTTTCTTGATGGAAAATCAAATCCAAATACAGTTTCTGATCAAGATCAAGACGCAGATTGCACACTTTCAATGTCGATGGAAACATTTGAGCAAATGAGATCAGGTGAAGTAGATGGAACATCTGCTTTTATGCAAGGAAAACTAAAAGTTTCTGGAGATATGTCAATTGCAATGAAATTACAATCAGTGATGGACGCTCTTGGTTAAAACTTTATTTTATGTTTTAATTTAAAACCCAGTTATCTTTTAACTGGGTTTTTTTTATTCATTTTATTTATAGCTTTATTAAATAATTTATTGTTTGTAGCTGCAATAATCCTTCCCCCATGTAATATTTTATTTCCCTCCCAGGTTTTTAGTATTCCCCCTGCATTTAAAATAATTGGCTCCAAAGCTCTGATATCCCACGGTTTAAGGCCACTTTCAATTACTAAATCAATATGACCATCCGCCAGTAAACAATAACTATAACAGTCTCCTCCAAGCCTGACAGTTTTTACTTCTTTTGCTAACTTTTCAAAAATTTTTTGATCTTTTTTATTCGCAAAAACATATGGAGAGGTTGTGTTTAAAATACTCTCTTTAATTTGCTCTGTATTTCTTACTTTTAGTTTTGTTTTTTTACCATTTTTAATTTTATAAGATAATTTAGAGTACCCTACATAACGCTCATTAAGTGCGGGTATATCTGCTAAACCAAGAATAATTTCATTTTTTTGTGATAATGAAATCAAAGTTCCCCAGATAGGAAATCCCTGAATGAAAGATTTTGTTCCATCTATTGGATCAACACACCATTGATAATCACTTATACTTTCGATACTTGCTTCTTCCCCTAAAATTGAATGGTTAGGAAAATACTTTTTAATAGTTTTATTAATTTTTCTTTGAATTTCGATATCAGCAATAGTAACTGGATCAAAATTCTTTTTATCTTTTGATTCAATTTCTAATTTCTTCTTAAAATATTTTAACGAAATTTTTCTTGCATCATCAGCTACAAAATTTGCAACTTTTGCAAAATTATGAATACTTTCTTTCATATATATATTAAATATTACTATTGATTTGAATTTTTGAACTTTTATCATAGTAAAGATGATTAGAAAAATTAATATTTTGATAATAATTGTATTTGCATCATTTAATGCGATTGCAGACCCAATTTTTTCTGTTGAAGATATTGGAGAAAGAGCGCCAATTTTAAGTCCTTTATCAGAATTTAACCCTGAATTAGACTCTTATCCTGATCCATTTCCATCCGATCAAATAATCCTTACTATAGACGTAGAAAATTATGCTGCATTTAAAGAAAATCTCTTGACTCCCGGTCAGATTAAAATGTTTGAGACATACCCTCAGACATTTAAAATAAATGTTTATCCGTCACGTCGAAGTTGTGCAGTACCTCCTGAAGTTTTAGAGCTGACAAAAAATAATGCCTTATTAATTGATGATGGAGAAGGAGTAGAAGGTGTAGTTGGAAGTATACCTTTTCCAAATCCATCTAAAGCTCTTCATCATGTATGGAACCATATTTTAAGATATAGGGGTGTTGAAATATATGGCGCATCGCCATTCTATATAATTAATCCAGATGGAACACAAACTTATGGTGCTGGCGAAGCTATTGCTAAAAATTTTTGGAACCCATATGTTAGAAATGAGGAAGCAGGATTACAAGGAATGCTCATGACAAAAGTAACTCATCCACCTCGGTTAGCAGATGCTTCTACTTTAGTAATTGAGTCACTTAATGCTTTTGAGACTCCTCGTAAAGCGTGGGTTTATAATCCTGGAACAAGACGAGTACGTAGAGCTCCAGATATCAGTTATGACTATATGCCAAGCGCTGCTCAGGGATTGACAACCGTAGATCAGGTTGATGGCTTTAATGGAGCCAAGGATAGATATCTTTGGTCAGATCTTGGAGAGCAACTAAGACTAATGCCATACAATGCATATAAGTTTCACGAAACTAAGATTGAAGAAATATTAACCCCTTATCATGTTAATCAGGATTTCTTAAGATATGAGCTAGTAAAAGTAAATGTTGTTGAAGCAAAACTTAAAGAGGATAAGCGTCATATAATTCCAAAAAGAATAATGTACTTTGATACTGATAGTCATAATATGTTATCCGAAGAAACATTTGATGAT
>MDSV01028365.1_pt1 | contig 37631 bp, 43 predicted proteins | sample 810851 | NCBI WGS metagenome assembly MDSV01 (sample SAMN05326640, study PRJNA326480) | marine metagenome | isolation source: seawater | place: Atlantic Ocean: North East | collected 2012 | reverse complement strand
GTACCCGGGGCCGGACTCGAACCGGCACGTCCTTACGGACAACAGATTTTAAGTCTGCAGTGTCTACCAATTCCACCACCCAGGCAATAAACTTTACAAAAATGAGGCGTCGGCCGGATTCGAACCGGCGAATAACGGTTTTGCAAACCGGTCCCTTAAACCACTTGGGTACGACGCCAATTATTATATAAAAACTTACATAGATTTTATGAGACAACAATCTACCTTTTTATAAAATTTATTCATTTAATCATTTTAATTTCATTCATGGATTATAAGAAAATCAATATGTATAATAGGCTAAGGGATCACTTTGTTCCCTCATCCGTACTAGATGATATTTTTAGAAGTGAAACTGATATAAAAACCCTTGAAAATGCATATGATTCGCTTGTTAAAGATGGGTTTTCTGAAGATGATGCTGCCGAAGAAATTGCAGATCTAGTATTTAAAGAAACAGGTATTAACCCCAATTATGGTTTCGATGAGGAGGAGTAGAAATAGTTAAACTGATAATTTTTATTCTCTTTTGAGGCTAATTTATATCCTTTGGCCTCATTTACTTTGGTAACTAAACTGTCAAGTATGGGATAGTATTTTTCAACTAATTTTTCAGTATCTATTTTTCCAATAGCATTAAGCGCCTTGTCACAAACTCTAATAGTTCTATTTCTTAAATATCCCTCCCTTGTATCCTGCCATACTATAGGATTTAAATCCATCTTACTCCTTAGCAGAAGCATTTGAAAATAAACAACTGAATCAACATTAGTTGGCAATTGACTGTAACAAAAGCAAAATGAAAAAAATACTGCTAATAACTTTTTCATTTGTCTACGGTAACTAAACCTACAAAAAAATAAAAAATAATGGCTGTTACACACATGCCGTATGTAGATGTCCAGGCAGACATAAATTTTGATCTTTTAAAATCTCTATTGTATTCATTTATATTAATTTGCTCTAAAAGGGTCTCGCCGCCTTTTTCTCTACATGCTTTTGAGGCTCTAAAAAATTGAGGTAAATCACTAACTGGTAAGGCTTTCACTCCATGCTTTCTTGCAAAGGTTATAGTTCTATCTGAGCACGGATTTGGAATTATTTTATTAGACATTTGGGAATTGACCATGCTGATGGTCAATATTATAATTATTAAAATGTTTCTCACTTTAGAGCATATACAACTTTTAATGTAAAAATGGGTATTTCGTCAATCTTCATTTCAGGGCCGTTCACTTTTTTCCCCTGAAAGCGCCAACTATTTTTTTTATAATTATTATTTAAAAAGCCCATTTTAAAATCTATACCTATCCAAGGTCGTATGTAATACCTGTAACCAAGCATACCAGAATAACCAAACCAATCTGTTACCATCGTATTTTCTGACGCTACCTGCTCGAGCGGATTTTCATCACCAAAACTGTTTAATAGTTCATTCCAATCGTCCGTAATGGTGAAAGAGCCGCTACCATCGGAGCTAGCAGGTTTTGTTTCTAAAATTAGTCTTCCTCTACCCCAAATTGGAGTCAAAGTAAAATTTAACTCTACCTTGGGCTTTATTCTAAAAAATGTCTCAAGCGGTATCATTCTAAAATTTATCGTTCGATAAAATACAGGTTTACTTGTTGCAAACCCTTCTAATCTTCCAATATCGATGGATTTTAAAACACTATATCCAACCCTAGCATTATGAAAAAACTCATAAAAAGTACTAAAATTAATCAAAAGATTACGGGTGAGTATGTTCCCAGTTGGAAATGAAACAAGCTCGTTGCTGTCAAATCCTTTCATTGTTGGCTCATAAAATCCTGTACCTAAATCAACACTAATTTTAGGTTGACTATGAAGTGAAACGATAAAAAGTGGCAATAAAATGTATTTAAACTGTAAAATTTGACTCTTCATTATAGTATTGTAATTTACACTCTATGAAACGATTACCAGAAATATTCATAATTTTATTATCATTTGCCTACACGGACAGTCTAGATACAGACGTTAGTCATGTAATTGTTGACCACAAGGGAAATTCTATCATTGCTCTCATGGATTCAATGGATCTAGATAATGTCTATTACACAAATAAAATTGAAAATAAATCATCAACCATTGCCATCGATAAAGTTTATTTTATTTACAATGACTTTGACCGAGTTTTTCATTACGATTGGAGCTATTATGAAAATTTAAGGAGGATAACAAATAGAACTGGTGAAATTATTACTCTAAATAATGACAGTATATATTTTAAGGGCATAGAATTTTCGTCTAATCGAATCAATCCGGAAATTCTTGTTCATGGAACAAACGATACATCTTTTTATATGAGATCCTTAGAGGTGTATAAAATCCAAACTGATTATTCAATTCTTCACTATGCAGCTGAAAGAGGATTTTGGTATAGTTTTAGTGCTTTTATATTATCAGCGGCTATTGATATTCGTTTAAAATGGAATGATTCTAGGCGTTTCGCTCCCCAAGTTTGGGATCAATATAATGATTTACTTCCTGGAATAAAATTTTTAAACCTTCAACCAACGGGAGTTACATTTGCATCTGTGTCGTATTTGATTCCGTTATCTGTTCTTGGATCAATGTTGTGGGATATATATAATGACAAACGATCATTTTATTTTCACCCCCTAGAAATAGATACCCCTTACCCACGGTCAATGTATGTATTTTCTCCTAAGTATCTAGTAGGTGCTTTTACAAAAAAGACTCTATTACGTATTGAAAGAAGCAAACTTGGTAAATATGTATTTTCAAAGATTAGAAAAAAAAATAATTAATATCAGCCTATGATATATTATAAGCAAATATTTCAGTTTTTATCTTTTTCATTTTTTGTTATGCTTTTTTCATGTACAACTAATGAACCAACAATTATTCAATTGCCAGATACCACTTCACCCTCCGGTTATATAGTAAGCCCTTTAAATGGCTCTTCTGTATCAGGAAATACCTCACTTCAAGTAATTGCTATTGATAATGAAGAAGTTGACACAGTCTACTTTATGATAAAATCTCAATCAGATAGCAGATATAGAAATGTTGATTCAACTACAAATGTATCAAACGACATTTGGCAAGGCAGTTGGAATACTCAAAATTCAGAGTGGGTAGAAAATGAAAATTATTTCATCACCTTTAAAGCAGTTGACCTAGTTGGAAATACCTACATTGCTGCCCCGGTGATAGTTAAACTTGACAACCAAGATGATGAAGCTCCATTTGGCTATATCAAAAATCCAATAACTGGACAAACTGTTAATGGTTTAGTTTCAATTGAAATTGAGGCTGCTGATAATAAAGCCATTCAATACGTTAGTATCTTCATAAATAACGAAATAAAAATCACTCACTTATCAGGACCGTTTAATTACAACTGGAATACAGAGTTAGAGCAAGATGATTTAGTGTATTCTATTTATGCAGTTATTGTTGATATCGATAATAATAGAACTACTATTCCACCCATTAGTGTAACTGTAAATAATCAATTGCCAATAGATGTTACCCCACCTACTGGCGCACTTACAAGTCCCCCTGCTGGATCAACTGTATTTGGTAATGCATCTATTCAAGTAACCGCAGCTGATGACCAATTAGTGGATTATATAGAGTTTTATATAGATGGCAATTTAGATGGAACATACGATTGTATTGGACCCAGTTGCAGTGCTTCCTATGATTGGAATACAACCACAGAATCAGAGGGTGAGCACGTTATTCAAGTTATATTAGTTGATGGCTGGAATAATAGTACAGTTCTTACACCAATTAGTGTAATAGTTGATAATATAGATCAAGATGAAATACACCCTACTGCGGTTATAACTGAACCAGCTTCAGGTCAAACAATTAGTGGCAATGTATTAATTGAAACACTCGTAAGTGACAATTTAGAAATAGATAAAGTTGAATTTTATATTAATAGCCAAATTGTTTTCACAGACAGCACTGGCCCAGAATATAATTATTTATGGAATACTGACTCTCTTCCTGATGATGAAAATTACGTTATATCTATTATAGCATACGATGAAGTTGGTAATGAGGGTCCAAGCACAGCTATAACGGTACACCTAGATAATTATGACAACATTAATCCATCTGGTCTAATAATGTACCCTTACGCAGGACAAATTATATCTGGCCAACAAACTATCTCTATTTTAGCTGAAGATGATGTAGGCATTGATTCTGTAGATTTTTTCATAAATAATGAACTAGTATATACAGATTTTGTAGAGCCATATGAATATGATTGGAATACTGAATTTGAATTTGAAGATGCAAATCATATTATTGGTTCTGTCGTTACAGATTTGGCTGGAAATCAGTTTGAAATTCCATCAATTAGTGTTTTTATAAATAACATACCAAATGATAATGTGCCACCTACGATAAGTATTTCAAATCCTGTTAGCGGCCAGACAGTGTCTGGGACAATAAATTTTGCAGTAAATGTTGATGATAATGTTGGCATAGCTCAAGTTGAGTTTTTTATTGATGGTTACTCTTTAGTTATGATTACTGAAGAACCATATTCTTACTTATGGGACACCGCATCTAATATCGGAGCTCATGGCAATGAACATGCCCTATCTGCAATTGTTACTGATACAGCCGGCAATATATCTTTTTCTCAACCAATCCTTGTCATAGTTGAAAATTAAATGAAGCTGTCTATCAAATATATAAACCTTATTGTATTTATTATTTTAAGCTGCGAAGGTCCAATTTTTGAAATACCACCAGAACCAGATACGACTGCTCCGTTAATAGAAATCACGAATCCTGCGAACCAAGGAGTTTTATCAGATACAGTTTTAATAACTATGTATGCTTCTGATAATGACGAAGTAAATATAGTTCAACTTTATATAAATGATTCATTGGTATTAGACTCTGCTAAATCGCCTTACGAGTATAAATGGAATACAAAGAATTATGAAGAAGATGAATATCATAATTTGCTGGCTAGAGCAATTGATTTTGCAGGAAATGATAATCAAACTAGTCCAATTAGGGTAATGGTTGATAATAATGATAATATTAAACCATCGGGTTCTCTCCTATATCCGTTTAGTGGACAAATCCTTAGTGGTGTTACAAGTATCATTGCTGATGCATCTGATAATGATTCTTTAAAATCAGTTATCTTTTATATTAATGGTGATTCTGTTGGTGTAAGTACATCAGCACCCCATATTTACGACTGGAATACTAATCTAGAATTTGATGATTATTCTTATGTAATAAGTTTGAAAGTTAATGATGCAAGTGGCAACTATATTACCTTAGGACCTATAAGTGTGACAGTAGATAACGAGGAAAACATCTTATACGATACCACACCACCAACAGGCACAATAGTTTATCCGCCTATGGCTGCTATTGTTTCCGGAACCATAATTATTCAGGTTGATGCATTTGATAACGAAAAAGTTGAAAAAGTTGAACTCGTCATTGATGGTACAAACTCTCAATCTGACTATACATCTCCATATGAATTTAACTGGAATACAACTGTAGCTAATGTCGAAGAGGATGCGAATCATTTCATTGCTGCTACTGTAGTAGATACCAGTGGTAATACAACTAATCTGATGCCTGTTACTGTTTTCGTGGATAATGAGGAAAATATAGTCACCGATATAACGCCTCCCTCAGTTGTGATCACTAGCCCAGCTTCAAATCAAACTGTTAGTGGAAATGTGGTTATAAATGTCGCTGCATTTGATAATGTTTCAATTGACAAAATTGAATTTTACTTAGATGGTGAGCTTTATTTAACGGACTCCAATTTCCCATATGAGGCTAATTGGAATACAATTAATGAAGGCACTTTTGAAGGAGAACATATTTGGTTTGTAAAAGCCTATGATACTAGCGGCCTTATAAATCAAAGCCAATCTGTAATGGTTATTGTTGATAATATTGATGAAGTATCGCCGGGCGGTTACATAGCTCAACCATATGCTGGGCAGGTTGTTAATGGACAAGTTGAAATCTTAATTTACGCAACGGACGATATAGGCGTGTCATCGGTAAATGTTTTCATAAACGGCGAAAACGACTCAACTTTTGTAAATGAGACATCCATACTTAGTGCCCCTTATTCATATATATGGAATACCTTAAGTCAGGAAATTAATGAAGATGAACAATATTTTATATCTGCAAGAATAAATGATCAAAATGGTAATTTTTTCAATGTACCATCTGTTGCTGTTGTGGTTAATAATAATACTGAATTTGTAGATGTAGTACCACCTGTTATATCTATTTTATCACCTGTTTCGGGTACTACTGTTAGAGACTCCACTCAAATTAGAATATTTGCTAATGATAATGTAGGAATTAGTAATGTGGTTGTAGCGGTAGATAATACTTTAGAGTTTACTTTAAGTGATAGTCCTTATGTTGCTTTATGGAATACATATGAATACCCAAACAATAGCAATCATGTAATTAGTGCAAAAGCTATAGATAGTAGCGGAAATGAAACTGTTGCACAGTCTATATACGTTAATGTTGATAACTATTATAGTGAAACAGTATCGTTTTTAAACACTGATAGATATGTTGATTCAATAGGGTTAGCATGGGACATACCTTACGGCGCTGACCAGTTCTTCGTCATTAGGGATGGTGATTCTATTGCCTCTACTATTGAGCCCAATTTTATAGATAGAAACATAATATCTGGCACTATATACTGCTATCAAATCGCGGCTGTTAATAGCCAATCTATATCTGGACCATTGTCCAATTCAGTTTGCGATAAAGCATTGATAGCTCCCCCAGTTAACTTTACAGGTTCTGTCAGTCAAGATACAGTTCAATTAAATTGGTCTGAGGTTATAGAGGCTGGTCAATATCGTATTTACCGTAATGGTAACACGATTTATACGGGTGCATCATTAGAATTTTTAGATGATAATCTTTCTTATGATACTAATTATAATTATACCATTTCATGCTTAGATAACTTAGGTGACGAGGGTCCGCAATCAAATCCTCTACAACTCACCACGCACATTGAATTACTAGCTCCTACTTTATCTATAAGCTCAGATAGTACAAGTTTTACTTTAAATTGGAGCTCAGTTTCAAGTGCCACATCTTACAAGATATATGTGGATGATCTTCCAAATTCTTTAGAGACCGAAAATACATCCTATACCTACGAAGGTGAAATTGGCCAACAAAATTGTTTTAAAATAAGAGCTGTTAATGAACACGGTACAATCGGACCAGAATCAAACCAAGAATGCGCTACAGGCAATTAATTAAATATATCATTACCATTACAATATTGAAGTGCATGTTTTAATCTTAAATCTTCAAACATCGGAGAGGTAAATTCAATTTTTCCAGATTCTGGATCTAGCAGTTTCATATCAAAGTAAACTGGAAAATTATTTTTAGCAGTATTAATTGTATCCCCTAGTATTGTTGTATCTAAAACAATAGTTTGAAATGTCATCCAGCCATTACCACCCCATGTGTTTGAATCTAAATTGCAGGAAGAAAAAAGCATTTTTGATGTAATGGTATCACCAATAGAGGTATTTGAATCATTAGAGTCATCATTTATGACAAGCTCATACCCATCTGTAAGAAAATAACCCTTTTGCTGAAATGATCCAGATGAAGTTGAAATGACTTGATTATGATCTATACATAAAAAAGTCGAGTCGTAATCAGATAATTCCCAATTGCCACTAGCACTGTAAACACGAACTAGAACAGAATCGGAAAGTTCGCTCTCGTTGCCTATGTCATCTACAGATTTTATAAAATATTGATAACTTTCAAGCCACTCAACATTACTATCTTTAAAATAATTTGATTGTGTTTCGGCAATTTCTTGTGGAATTGCATTGCCTATTGATTTAAAGATTACATATTTATCAATATCATCATCAGCAACCTCACTCCAAGCTAAATTGACTCCAATGTTATTGCTTTCAATAGTAAACCATGCTCTAATATCGCTCACTATTTCTGGCGGAATCTCATCAATATTGCAAGATAAAAAAAAGAACAAAAATATAAAACATAAAAATGTATATCGGCTATTTTTCATCCCCAACCCAACTTATTATAACGCTTCCAATGAGTAAAGAAAAAATCAGTATCATTTTTGCTATAGATGAGAAATTAAGTTTTATAGCAATGAACATAGCAATGCATCCAAGTGCAAATCCTATAAAATATCCAATTGTAGCGTTCATATTTTTATTATTAAAACTATAGGTAGTTTAATTTTTATTGTTTCAATTTAAACTAATTTTTGCAGTATTATGCAATGTCAATAATTTTCCTACCATGATATTCAACGCCGCCAATTAGATCATACGCCTCCTGCAAGTTTTCATATGTAATTGATCCCGCAGTTATTATTTTGATTCTATCCGTTTTGATATCAAGAATTTTTTTTAACATATTTAGACCAAGAACAGCGCTTTCAGCTCCACCAGATGTTAAAACAGAGTTTATTTTTGTATATGAGATTAAATTATTGTAAGCATCTATTAAATCACTAGTTTCATCAATTGCTTTGTGAAATGTTATATCCATTCCATTTAATCTAGACACTAAATCATTAACAACATTTATATTTACCGATTCATCATTTTTTAAGACACCAAAAACAACACCGAAAACGCGCAAAGATTTAAAATCTAAAATATCTTGGCGCATTTAAATAATTTCCTCATCAGTATAGAAAAAATCACCTTTTCGAGTTCTTACCATTACCTTTAAAGGTATATTCAGTTCTTTAACTAATTTTTTGGTGAGTTCTTTTGATAGTGTCAAAACACCTAAATCAAGCCGCGAGCAAAGTTCAATCCTATTCGCTCCTCTACTTTCGGCTTTTATTGCCTCTTCATATGTTTCAACACATGATTCTAAAATTAGATCCATGTTATCATATATTGTGATTATTCATCATTGCAAATTTTCTGCGTTAGCCCAATTTTTGAAGTATCATTTACAGATATAGTCAGTACACATATATCGCCGTTTTCTAGATTATATTCGCCTGAAACATCGGTAGTATCGTATACAATCTCAAAACTTGTTGCATCAAAAGAATATGTAATTCCCTTACCGGACCACTCATAGTCTCCCGGGGTTACAGATTTATACATGTCTGTTATATCTACGGTTCCTGAGTCATAACTAGCAGTTACGTTTATTCCAAGTATTTCATAATGCGTGTACATTGTGTCAACATCGAAAGCATCAGTCTGAAAGTCAATTATACCCGTAGCAATTACACTAACTAAAGACTGTTCTAAATCAATTGCTTGGTCTTTATCTTCACAAGAATAAAAAACCAAAAAAGCAATCATAATAAATATTTTCTTCATGTTATTCCCCTAAATTAACTTTTAATATCCCAAATATATGTACCAACAGCCCCTGCCTTTAAACTAGTATGCATAGATTTTTGCTCTAGTAATATATTAAAGTTGATCTTATCATTACTATTATTAAGAACTACTGTGACTATTTTATTTCCAGGTGTGAAAAATGAGACATTTGGTAAACTGGACGTACTTGATGAGTAAACTCGAACGGAGCCAGGCGTAACGAATTTTGAGGCATGTGCTATAACGTAATAAGCAGTATTACGTTTAACACTATTATCAGTTATTGTTACAGCCCCTAAACAGCTACTGCACCCTCCATCAGTATGCGGTTTTTGATTTTCATCAGAAGCTAAATTCCACTCTATAATTGTTTTGCACCAATTTCTTGATGCACCAATAATTAAGTTTCTAATATGCCAACGAAGGTCTCCATATAAATCACCTGGCGCACCCACCCATTGCTCCGTAAAATATAAGTTTTTATCTGGGTGCGCGTTTTTTAATGCACTAAGATCATTAATATCGCCACCATATAAATGAAAAGCACTTCCTTCTATATATTGCCGCGCACTTAAATCATTTAAAACTGATATAGGATAATCAATTCTATCCGCATTGTGATCATATATTATTATTTTCGTATCAATTTGATTTTGCAAAAATGTAGGACCAAGTGATTGGCTTATAAACAATGCTTGTTCAGATGAGGACATATGCATACTTGGATTGTTTCCATCATGAAGAGGTTCATTTTGAACAGTTATAGCATCTATTTCAATGCCCTCATCAAGCATAGATTGGATGTATTTAACAAAATATAAAGCATAGGCATCATAATATTCTGGAAGTAAACTACCACCTATAGTGCTCTTATTTGTTTTCATCCAAGCAGGGGGCGACCAAGGGGATGCCATTATCTTAATTTCGGGTGAAATTTCTATTATTTCTTTTAAAACTGGTATGAGGTATAACTTATCATAACCTAAATCAAAATGATTCATTTCAACATCAGTTTGACCGTCAGGAAGATCATTATAGGAAAAAGGATACTCATCTAAATCTGATGATCCAATACTGACTCTTAAATAAGATGCTTTGATACTATTTTCGTCATTACCAAATAACTCATTTAATAAAGCTGATCGAGATGAATGATTCATATTAAAAATGTGCATTGCGCTTCCGCCATTAAGTGCAAAACCAAACCCATCCATTTTTTGGAAAACTTGACTGGTGTCGATAATAATATTTTTGAAGGCACCTTCCGCGACTCTTCCTGTATCTACGCCAGCTGCTTGTTTTGAAAAAATTTTAGACTCTGACTGTTCGCTCAACCAAAATCCTACACTTTCAGCATTTAAAGTTTTATTAATATAGACCTCTCCTTCATTTTTACATGAGAATACCAAAAAAACTCCCATTAAATAAAACGTTGAAGGAAGGGGAAAAAATTTTCTCATGAAACAAGTTTTATATCAAATCGTAATCAATGAACTGTTGAAAGAAATCCGAAACTGATTTTTTTACAGATAGGTAATCTAATCCAAGCTCTTTGATGCTTTTTTTATTATCAAAATAAAAAGTATACCCGACATTTTTCTTAATAAATGTTCTTTTAACTCCAAGAAAAGGTGAAAATAACCACACCAAAATTTTTGGGGTGATAAACCTAGGTGTGGGATATTTCTCACCAAATTTCCTTCTTAGATACTTTCCTATATCAAGAAGCTTGTAACTATTTTCTGATATAATGAACCGACCTTCAGCTGATTCATTAAAACCTGCTAAAATATGTGCTTTGGCAGTGTCTCTAACATCAACCATAGCTAAGTTGACATCAGGTACTCCCATTCTAAGATAACCATTACCCATCTGAAGCATGAACTTTTTGCTTTCAAAATTTGCATGGGGATTTAATGCTGGGCCAACGACAAATGAAGGGTTTATGGTTACAAGTTTCCACCGGCTTTGACCTTGATTTATTTTCCAAGCTTCTTTTTCAGCCTGAGTTTTCGAGTAGCTGTATTCTCCATCATTAGGTCTTGATGAATGGTTCCACATTTGCTCGTTAAATGTCTTATTAGGCACTTGATTTGCATCTTCCGCATTACCATAGATAGCAGCAACACTACTTGTTAAAACAACCTTTTTTACAGTATTAATCTCATTTACAGATGTGATAACATTTCTTGTTCCTTTTATAGCAGGATCAATTACCTCAGTCTTGGGATTTTTCGAATCCATAATAAATGGTGATGCGGTGTGAAAAACTATTTCACAATTCTCCATTGCTTTTGTGTAAGAACCATCTTTTAAAAGATCAGATTCAAAAAACTTAAGCACTCCTTTTGATTTGGATGCTATTTCAATTAAATGTTTTGTCTTTATTTTATTTTTTTTATCTCTTACAGCTGCATGAACAGTATGTCCCCCTTCAAGAAGAAATTTCACCATCCAACTTGCTATATACCCTGTAGCGCCAGTAACTAATACAGTTTTAGATTGTTTTTTCATTATAGAATCCTAAAAAATTTGTGCACCACTAGTGTTTAGGCGATACTCAAAATAATCGTTATCCGTGAGTACTATGCTAGCAGTATCAATATTTATCCCTTTTTCAGCGGCTAAGTGTTTCTTCCAGTTTTTTGCTTGTTTTTCATTGAGTTTCAAAACAGAAAACTGGCCCTCAGCTAACACTTTATGTCCTTTTGAAGATAAAGGAAATACAATATCACCATCTTTCACTTTAATTCTTATTTTCTTATTTTTATCATCTTCACCAATAACCTGCAACCAACAGCCTCGCATAGGGCAAACTTCCACAATAACGCCCTCTACTTTAACTATACTACTCATGTAATCATTTTTATTATGGATCAATTCGTCTACACCATACACTTTATCTGTTTTTGACATATTTCCATACAAACCAGAGGGATTCGATTTATTTAGAAGTTTTTGCTCTGAATTACCAGAATTACAAGAAAAACAAACTATAAATAAAAAATATAATAATAATCTAGATATCATAAGCCTAAGATACTGAGTTTTTAATTTAATACTCTATTATTAATCAGTAATAATAAGGGCTATATAGTATGGTCTTTAAAAGGTGTTGCGTGAAGCTTGTAAAATAAAAAAAAATATAAGCCTATGAAAAACGGTAAAAAAATTAATTCGCCAGAATATATAGATAACAACAAAAGCGTAATTGATTATATGTGTAAAAATAATTTTGTGTATTTTCGGTCAATTTTCGGCCAAAAAAATATTTCATCAGTATAAAATTTTGTGAGCCCTAAAACTAACACTGTCCATGAATAACCAAAATATTCAACCCCACTTGCAAATATCTTATGGTATAAAGCAATTCCGCCAGCTAGATACCAGATACAAATAAAAAAGGCAATAATACTCATAATGGGCTAAAAAGGATCAAAAACATTCACTCCTCCTCATCGGTTATTTCAGCCGATTCCTCAATGATTGCGAATAATACAAAACCAAATATCAATGTTAATATGAAAGCAATATATTTACCGACTAAAAGCCACTGTATACAAAGTAGCAATAAAGGGAGAATAATTATATAATTAAAATTAATTTGTTCTAGAAATCTCATTGTAAATGAAATCTACAATCTTTTTTAGCAATAAATGAAAAATTTTCAAAATCTAATATTTCTAAACTGAATTGTATTTTTAATAATGATGTTCGAAATTAAATTTTAATAAATTAAATTATCCAAATTAGTTTAATATTTTAAATATCAACAAATTGAATAGGAAGCAAAAATGAAAAATATAATTATTTCCTTCTTTGCCTTGGTTATGATTGGATGCAAAGCAACGCAGTATCAATCTGTAACCATTGATGCATCAAAAGAAGATGTTTGGAAAGTGGTTAGCAGTTTGGGTGACTTATCTGATTATGGAGGTCTTGACAGCAGTTCTCTTACTCCTTCAGGAGAAGCAACTGTTGGAGCAATTCACTATGTGAGTCAAGGAAAAAACTATGCAATTTCTAATGTAATTGCTGTTGAAAAAAACAAAACTATTAAAACCAAATTAAAAGAGACTAGTTGGCCTGCAGAATACTGGAATGAATCTTGGCATCTTTATGATGAAGGACAATCTACTGGTTTAAAATACGTTATTGATTTCAAAGCTAAGGGATTAGCTAGAATGGGATTCCCGTTCTTAGCAGCCTATAACAAATCAGATATGAAGAAGACCGTGAAAAATATCAAAAATCATATCGAAAATAAATAACCCCGCAATAATTAGGCCTTAGTTGAGTAAGATCATTTTTTTTGCTTGAGTAAGGCCTTTTATTTTAATATAATAAAAATATACTCCAGAGCTAATTTTATGGTTATTGAAATTAATTCCATCCCAACTAAATGAATGAGTTCCGGGATTAAGAGTCTGTTCTACTAGAGTTATGACTCTTTTTCCCTCCAAATCATATATATTTAGTATTGTATGTGCTGTTTCTAAGAGATCAAACTTTATAATAGTTTTTGAATTGAAAGGATTTGGATAATTCTGTTTTAGTCTGAATTGATATGGATATAATTTATCTTGATTTTCTATAATCGAGACAATGTTGGTGATATTATTAAGTTTTAAAAATCCAAACTGACCATTATCAATTGCGATGACAGCTCCTCCATCACTGGTTAAAGCAACATCTTCTCCTGCCCAATCATAATCCTCCTCTCCAATATCTGAAGGCGAGTAAGTTGATTCCCATGATATCACACCGTCTTGGTCATATTTTATTAAATAAGCGTTCCATATATCTGAACACCCGCTGGTATTACACTCAGAGTAATTATCATACTCATCCCCTGTACCCGCTACAGTTACACATCCACCATCATTTGTAGCCTTTATGCCCCATGCTTCATCATGTATGTATTGAGGATCAAATCCTCTTGGATTACCATTTTTTTGCTCCCAAACCATATCACCATTAATGTTAAGTTTTATAGTATACACATCCCAATTATCTGTACCCGAAGTAGTATGCCCAGCTAGGAAAATTTCTCCTTGTTCGTTTATGTCCATAGCAAAGCAGTGTTCAGCTCCTCCACCTCCATATTCATAGTGCCATATTACTTCACCATCAAGAGATAACTTCATTAATTTAAAGTCGAGTGCATCTTGAGTTAATCCAGATACATAAATGTGATTACCATAGGTTTTCACTCTATATGCCTGGCTAATATAAGACCCAAGGTCTTTATTTGATACTTGCTCACCCTGATTATTCAAAAAAGCTATATGGCCTAAACCTTCAGTGTAAAATGTATTATAAGCATCTTGAGCGTTATAATAACCCACGGCAACTATACCGCCAGATACTAACACACCATTTTCAAATGCATCTGTACCTCCATAATCATAACTTTTATTGAAAATAATAGAACCATCACTTTTACTCAGTTTTATTATAGAGCTATTTTCATTTAATGCACCAAAAATTATATACCCATCTACTGCTTCAATCACGCTATTTCCTAGATTATGACCACCGATATTTATCTCTTTATCCCAAATCTTTTCCCCATTTATATCTATTTTTACTACATATAATTTTGTAGTAATCGGCTCTGTGAAAAAATACGTTTCACCTACTTGTAAAAATCCTCCATCCTCGCATTCTATGATAAAATGTCCCATAGATTCCTCACCTGTGCCATTATAGCTAACAAACCAATCGAATCCTGGCTCACTTAAAGCAAAGATTGGAATCATTAAGTAAACAGCTTTTATAAAGATTTTTCTCAAATGAAAAAAATCCATTTTCTAGTATAGTTCATTTATATTCTTTAATAAGGTGTGTTTTTAAATCCTCAAACGAGTCAAATACTTCAGTTGAACAGGAAAATATCCAAGAACTTAAGTCATCAAATGGAACATTATTAACGAGGTAAATGGGTTTTTTTAAAAAATAAGCCAATGTTATTTCGCCATGTGTTCCACCTCCTCTAAAAACAGATTTATCCCAATTGACGATTAAATAGTCTGAATTATTAACAACTGCCTCTATATCAATATCTATAATCTTCCGAATTAATTTTTTATACTTATCCGTATTTGACCTCTTCATATTACGAAATTCATCGCTTGTTAAACCTTTTGTTATGTTTCGTGTAGCTTTTACCGGGTTAAAAACCTTATGGTTTAATGTATTCCTTATCCAAGGAGTTAATGATTTTCTCCAATCTGCTCCATCATTGTCAGCATTTTCTATAGGACCTGATAAATAGGCAATCATAACGATTTACCAAACCTAACATTATTTATTAAACTATTTTTTACCATGGAAGAATTTCACTATGTCTTAAAAACTTACCATTTGGAAAATTATTGCTCAATGCAAATTTCTTTATACTTTCTACACTTTCTTTAACCGTCAGAGTAGCATCATAACCACCCATATCCGTTTGCACCCAGCCAGGACAAATAGAATTTACTTTTATATCTTTACTTGAAAGTTCTTGTGACAAAACTATCGTTAAAGCATTTAATGCTGATTTAGATAGCCTATAGGCTATAGAACCAGTTGACATACCTTCCATCTGCCCCATACCGCTAGAAATATTGATTATCCTAGATGCAGGTTGCATCATTGGCAAAACGGCTTTGCAAACCCTTAAAACGCCGACAGTATTAATATTAAAAGTCTTAAGAATTGACTCATCATCAGTTTCTATTGCATCTATTTTATGTTTTAATCCTGGAATTAATATTCCAGCATTATTTATCAAAATATCGATTGAGTCAGTTTTTTCTTTAAGTAATTTAATTGCCTTTAAAACACTATCCTCATATGCGACATTCATTGTTACATAATCTATGTTTTCATTGTCCATTGAATCAATAATTGACCCAGCTTTATGTTTGTCTCTAGCGGAAAAAAATACTTTATTATTTTTAGAAAAAATCTCAACTAATCCTTTCCCGATTCCTCTATTACCACCTGTAATAAAAATGTTTTTCATGTATTCCTTAACTCTTTAATTAAATAAATGATTTATATACAATAGTTAAATATACTTTATGAGTTGCTATATAATAGAAATTCAAATTAGGATTATTAATCTTAAATTAACATTATAAACAAAAGCATAGAGATATAATGAAACCAATAATAAATATAAATGACGTCGATGATTTTGAAGAGCATAAACACGAATCATTTGAGGCAAAATATGTAAATATAAGCCAGAAGATTGGAGCAGAAAAATTAGGCTACAATATCACAATTATACCTCCAAGTAAGAAATCCTGGCCTTTTCATAATCATCATTTAAGTGAAGAAATGTTCATTATATTAGATGGTAAGGGTACGCTCAGGTATGGTGATGAAAAATATCCAGTGAAAAAAAATGATATTATAGCCTGCCCGGCAGGAGATAGATCAAGTGCTCATCAGTTTATAAATAATAGTAAAAGTGATCTTAAATATTTAGCACTTAGCATTAAAACTGATCATGATATTTGTGAATACCCAGATTCAGATAAAGTACTTGCTAGATCTAATAAAAATGGAAAATCTATACTATGGAATATGTCTAAAAAGCAAGAATCCTATGAATATTTTGAGGGAGAAAAATAAATAATTATTCGCCTTTATCAGTATGTCATTTATTCATATCTTTTGGGCCTTTGGTAGTTAAGGTAAAACTACAAAACATAATTTAGGTAAGGTTTAATTCAATGATTTTAGATAGTTTATTAGCGGGAACTATTCTGTTTACTTCTTTTGCAATGCGAACTCCAAATGTTCAGCCAAATCCAGATGATTATGAATTTAGTCTTGGGATCTCAAAAGATTTTTTTCATATAAACCGGCAATGGGAAAGAGAGTTAGGCAATAAATACGTTGATGATATAGTATGGCTTAAATACGAATCAAATTTTTATTTAAAACCAGAATATTTAGATAAACAAAGTAAATCAGTTAAATACCTCAAACTTGATTGGAGAAAAACTCTTAAGTACGTGAATTTTGGTTTTACCACAAGATCTGATGATAAAAATTTAAATACCTATACAACATTCTTTTCAGGGCAAATAAAAAAAACCGCGGAAATCAATAAATTGACTATAACTGGCTCTTTTGATGGATATCTTGTTCCAAAAGATGAAAATGACTCTTTTGGAGAAATTTTTGAGTATGAGACAGTCTTTGATATCAAATATAAGCTTACAGAAAATATATTTATGTATAATCTTGGCCATTTCAACAAACTGCAAGGACAGCAATTTTATAAAGCTAAAATTGGACTAGAGTTTAAGCTATAGGTTTTAGATAGAATTCATAACGGATGTCATGAGCTTATCAACTTTTAATCCTACACTATCCAAATTTTTATTTTCTAAAAGCGCTAATAAGTTTGAAGCCTTCAGTGTTGCGATGGTAGTACTACCATCGCCATTATCCCATAGTACAAAGTTGCACGGAAGAAGCATACCAACATCAAGTTCTATCTCCAAGGATTCAAATGCTGAAGGTGGATGACATGAGCCAAGTATTTTGTAATTAATAAAATAAACACCCAATTTTTCTTCTAGCTTTTCTTTTATATTAATTTCTGTGATTACACCAAACCCGTTTTGATTTAAAATTTCTTTTAAATTCTGCTCAGCAAGTTCCATATTATCATTAACTACTTTTTTGTGACCATAATTCATATAAGTTTTTTTTCTAATTTTTTTGATAGTAGTCAATCATAAATATCATCATTATAATTGGTGATATCGAAAGATATTATGATTGATACCATCATATATTGCTAATATAATCTCTGGGTTAATATCTTTTAATTGATTATGTATTTTCTCTGATCTACTAACAGGATGAACATCATCTTCTTAGACATGAAAGCCATATTATTAGCTTTTTTGAATATTAAAATTATCGAAATAAGCATTGACTAGCATACATATTTCATAGCAGCAAATAGATCTGGTTCCTCATTTGCATGAATATATCTCTATTTTATATTAAATATAAAAACTGAAAATGAAATATATCTCTAGTTAAAATAATATTTATGGTAAGTGGTCTTAACTTTATGGAGCTGCTCTTTAGTGTCTTTAAGTCTATTCATATAATAATTTTTTCGTATCCCATATGTGCCTAATAAGCCATTATGAAAATCATCGCTGAAAAAATATTTTGTTATACTTAATGTATCAATACTAATTTGTTTAAACTTTGCTTTGTTGAACTTTTTTGAATGATTTGCAGTAAACTCAAAAGCTTGTTTATCTAAAATATCGCCATTTAGTTTTAACCTTATAAAAAAGTGTTCGTAAAGACGAGATAGTTGCCGAACTAAGGAATCATTTTTTGATGTATTAAATCTTCCGCTAGATACTGAACTTCTATAGGCAGTTGTCTCACCAAAAAAGGTAGGCCATCTTATATCTGAAATAAGTTGTACAGCATTATCAAAATTAAAATCAATTTCCTTGTTAAGTATTTGTAGTAGTTTTTCTTCATAGGAAAGATATAATTTATTTGAACCAATTATTGATTCTATATTGGTGATATTAGCTTGTACTTCATTATATATTTTGATTAGGTCATCATTTAAGCGCTCTTTTAACTCTCTTTCTTCTCTGAAGTCATCAACCCATAGCGATAGAGCAATGCCAAGAAAAACAGCTAAAAATTCAATTCCACCTCTAGCTAATATAGTTTTCATGTTATTTTAAATTTTTATAATTAAAAAATTAGTTATTAAAGATACACAAAATATTATTAAAGCAATGTAATTCTAGCTAACCATATTTTCTTTTAAATAAAAAACCCTGCTATATAGCAGGGTTTTTTTATATTTAAAATAATACTAAATATCGAAACGGTCTAAACTCATCACCTTATCCCATGCGAGAACGAAGTCATCTACAAACTTTCTTTTGGCATCTCTACTACCGTATACTTCGGCCAATGATCTTAACTCAGAGTTTGACCCAAATATCAGATCTGCTCTAGATGCAGTCCAAACTTTTTCTCCGGTTTTTCTATCAAAACCCTCAAATATCTCTGATGAATTCCCCTTTTGTTTCCATTCATATCTCATATCAAGAAGGTTAACAAAAAAATCATTTGATAAGGAGCCAGGATTTTTAGTCAAAATACCAGTATTTGAACCATCGAAGTTGGTGTTTAGCATTCTCATACCGCCAACTAGAACAGTCATTTCAGGGGCAGTTAAGTTTAATAATTGTGCTTTATCAATCAGAAGTTCTTCAGTAGTATAAATGTATTTTGACCTAACATAGTTTCGAAACCCATCAGCTATTGGTTCAAGTACACCCATTGACTCAACATCTGTCTGTTCTTGAGTTGCATCCATGCGCCCTGCAGTGAAAGGAACTTTAACATTGTAACCTGCCAATTTAGATGCATTTTCTATCCCAACACAGCCGCCTAAAACAATTAGATCCGCAATAGATACTTTTTTGCTCTTGAATCGAGAATTAAAATTATTTTGAATCTTATCATAAACTTTTAAAACCTTACTAATTTCTATCGGCTTATTGACTTTCCAATCTTTTTGAGGCGAAAGCCTTATTCTTGATCCATTTGCACCTCCTCTGTTATCTGAGCCTCTAAATGTACTTGCAGATGCCCAAGCGGTTGAAACTAATTCTGATGTGGATAATCCAGACATTGATATAGAATTTTTCAATCCAGTAATATCCTCACTTGTTACTAATCTATGATTTCTTTTTGGAACTGGATCTTGCCAAATAAAATCCTCTTTTGGCGCTTCAGGTCCCAGATAAGTAGTTCTTGGACCCATATCTCTATGAGTTAGCTTAAACCAAGCTCTGGCAAAAGCATCGTCAAATTTTTTAGGGTTTTCGTAAAAGTCCCTTGAAATTTTTTCATAAATCGGATCGAATCGCAATGAAAGATCTGTAGTCAACATTGTTGGTCTATGCTTTTTCTTTGAATCAAATGCGTCAGGGAAAATAGCATCACTATCTTTTGCTACCCACTGCTTGGCACCGGCTGGACTTTCCATTAACTCCCATTCGTTTTCAAATATCATTTTAAAATATGTATGACTCCATTGCGTAGGTGTAGGAGTCCATATCACTTCTAATCCAGAGGTGATAGCATCTGGGCCCTTTCCAGATTTATATTTACTTTTCCATCCAAAACCTTGCTCTTCTATGCTAGCAGCCTCTGGTTCAGGACCAACATTAGATGCCTTACCTGCTCCATGTGTTTTTCCAAGGGTGTGACCTCCTGCAATCAATGCAACCGTTTCTGCATCATTCATACCCATTCTACCAAATGTCTCCCTAATATCCTTAGCGGCAGCTACAGGATCTGGGTTACCATTAGGACCTTCAGGGTTTACATAGATTAAACCCATTTGAACAGCAGCTAAAGGTTTTTCAAGATTACGATCATTAGAATATCTTTCATCATCTAACCATTTTTCCTCTGAGCCCCAATAAATACTACCCGCAGGTTCCCAGACATCTTTCCTTCCACCAGCGAAACCAAGCGTTTTAAAACCCATTGATTCAAGTGCGACGTTTCCAGTTAATATCATTAAATCGGCCCATGAAATTTTGTTTCCATATTTTTGTTTTACTGGCCAGATCAATCTCCTAGCTTTATCTAAATTAGCATTATCAGGCCAACTGTTCTGTGGGGCAAACCTATGCTGACCTTCTCTTGTTCCTCCTCTTCCATCGCCGGTTCTATATGTACCAGCACTATGCCATGCCATACGAATAAAAAGTCCTCCATAATGACCATAATCTGCTGGCCACCAATCTTCAGAGCTAGTCATAAGATTTTTTAGGTCACTTTTCAATGCGTAATAGTCCAGACTATTGAAAGCTTCCTCATAGTCAAAGTCATTACCCATCGGGTTGCTTAAAGAAGAATGCTGTCTTAATACATTAATATCTAGTTGATTAGGCCACCAATCCCTATTTGTTTTGAACTTTCCACTGAATGAGCTATCAGATTGTGCTTCTTGGGAATTTTGCTCGCAACCTGATAAAAAAATAAATAATACAATTAAAAAAGGATAAAGTCTCATAAAATACTCCTTACTATGTTCTGATAAAACATAATCAGGAATAATTACTATATACAACGAATTTTTAATTCAGCATTAGGTCAACTTTTATGGCCAAATGGTCAGAATAACCTCCAAGCAGCCTATCACCTGCCCAAAACCTGAATGGATAGTTTTTGTATTTACCGTCTTGCTGTCTGTATTTTGGTAGATCAAGTATATATATTGAACTGTCAGCAATAGTTATTCCTTTTTTATCTAAAACTTCTTCACTAACAATGATTTGATCATATAAATAATTTGTTCCTCGATATATGTAAGTACCAATTCCATTCCTATCTATCATATTGGCCATTAGACTGGTTAAACCAATATTACTTAAAAGTTTAACATTTTGATCATCAGGGTCCTCATTAAAATCTCCTAGCAGAATGATATTAGGCTCTTTTTCAATATTTCTAATTTTCTCTACTTCAGCCATAAGTAATTTTGCAGTAGAATTTCTTTTGGGGATTGCCTTTTTTTTGCCACCATAATTTGATGGCCAATGGTTTACAAAAATGTGTATCAAGCTACGATTAAATGTTCCTTTGACATAAAGAATATCCCTTGTTTTATCATCCCCACCCAAAAAGTTTACAATCGGTTTACTTGAAAGTAATTCAAACTTGTTAGGGTCATATAACAATGCATTATCTATTCCTCTTTCATCAGGAGATTCATAATGAATAATTTTGTATTCTCTATCTTCAAATGCATTGTTTAGATCATTTAAAACATTCTTATTCTCAACTTCACATAGCCCTAAAATATCGACATCTAAATCACTGAGAACTTCAGCAGAATTTTTAATCTTAAGATCATAAATTTCTTGAGTAACATTTTTTTTACCATTAAGAGAAAATTCTTCATCTCTTTTATCCGGATCATCAATTAAATCAAATAAATTTTCTACATTCCAAAAACCTACTGAAAGATTTGAATGAGTACTTTCATTGCTACAATTAAAAAGAGATAAGATAAAGATTATTAAAAAAATATTTTTCATTACTTTAGTAACAACATCTTTTTATTGAGCAAACTATTATCAGTACTCACTGAATAAATATATAATCCTCCCGACATAGACACATTCTCATTATTTGTAGAATCCCAAACTAGACTATTATATCCTGCATCTTGTGAACCATAAAAAAGAGTTTTAACCAGCCTTCCGGATAGATCATACACTACTACATATACATAACTCTTTTCATTAAGGCTATATGCAATAGTAGTTGAGGGGTTGAATGGATTAGGGAAATTTTGATAAAGTGCAAATGATCTTGGAACTAATTTATTCTTAGAGCTAAGGCTAGAACCATAATCCTCCCTAAATGAAAGTATCAAATCTTTTATATACATCACATCATCTGGGTTAGAGGGATTATAAGGAGTGATATTAAAAGACGTGTCTATTTGCCCATCAATGTTAATGAAAAAAATATCTCTCTGGTTGGCATTAAAATTAGACCATACTTCATAATTAGTTGAACTACTATCTTGTACCCAAGGCAATACGCGACCATTGATCATATCATCCAAAGAGCTAGAATATTGATCTTTTCCAACACCAATGATTTTTATATCTACTATATTTTCTGATATTAAATCAAGATATAAATCGTTTAAGAGACCGAACCGGGCTCTACAACTACCTCAATTTTCATGGAAAAAGCCTACAATAAGAACGTCATCGGAAAAGTAAGATGGCCCTACAAACTGTTCATAAGTTTCTGATGATGGGTTAATGTCTTCTAATGAGAAATCACTTTGTCCATAGATTAAATCAAAAAAAATAAATACTAACAGATATTTTTTCATTCTAAAGATAGATATTTAACTAAGCGCTGTATAATATGCCAAGATAGTTAATATCCCAAAAATAACCATTGGAGGAATTGGCAGTTCATCATCAAATCCACGAATCTTTCCAGAAATAATAGCTGCATTCACAAAAATAAATCCTGTACCAAGCGATAAAATTACAGTTTTAGCATATTCTGGTGGCAAGTTTCTACAATAAATTGCAACTAAACCCAATGCTAATCCTAAACCTCCATTAGCAGCTCTAAATAAAGCTGAGATGCCAACGGCTTCGGTAGGGAGATTTTTCATAGTTTTTTCATTGACGATTTTTGGTACTGAGATAAATATTACTCCAATAAGTGATAGAACAGAGCCAATGATTGTTAAAGCAAGTTTTGTATCCATAATTATTTCCTTGATTTTATCGATAGATTTTTAAAATAAAGTGTTTTAATAAAGTATTTGTATCTATTTTTATGGTTAAATAAAATTCTTACAATATCTTTAATCATTATTAACAATTAACTTACGTTTAAAATACATAAAATAAATATCAGATAAAATTTATGTTCACAAAAGCATAACTTTAATAATCATGAATAATTTTAACATAGATAAACTTACTTGCAGATTTTACGAAAAAGATCTTGAGCAAGAATTTTTGGAATATCGTTGGTCAAAAATATGGAATAATTTAAAAATATTACTCTACTGCGATAATACAATTGGTATCCTTATTCGATTTGACGATATCTTCGTTCAAGGTGTTGGAACGGCTATCTACTATCTAGTTTATCATTTTTTCTCTTTGGTTTTACTATTTCTTTTTGTTTTTACCTCAAATGAAAATAAAAAGAAATATCATCAACTTTATTTTTTAGTTCAATCAATAGGCTTTATGAACTGTGGAGCCATAACATATTATTTGTCTGATAATATTTTTCCTGTTGGTGCAGGAGTGCTGCCAATATTGTGCATGCTATATCTCATAGTTTACCCATTCCATTTCATCAATGGAATCATTACAATAATTGGTACAACAATACCATTTTCAATTGTTATAATATCAGAAGGCAATATGACAATTGATCAGTTAAGCTACTTACTTGCTCTTCCATGTGCATTTTTGATAGTGAATAAGCGAGGAAGAGAAATTGAATTCAGAAGAGATTTTTTTCAAAACAAAAAACTTGAATCAAACCGCCAATTAATGCAACAAACGTTAAAACGTTATTTTGGTGAGACTCTAACAGAAAAAATACTTGATGATCAAGGTGATTTAAAAGGGGATAATATTTGGGTATCAATTCTTTTTACTGATATCTCATCCTACTCAACAATCATTGAGCATATGTCTCCTGAAACTGCAGTGAAATTTTTAAATGAATATTTTTCTGCTATGCATGATGTTATCGATGAGTATCAGGGTCAAATAATTAACTATATTGGTGATTCTGTTATGGTAGTTTTTGGTGCTCCTAAAAAAATAGATAATCACGAAATTATTTCAGTAAAGTGTGCTATTAAAATGAGAAAAAAACTTGAGGAGTTGAATAAAAAGTGGGATGAAAATGAATTCTCCAGATATTGGAAGAATCATGGAATTGATAAGATAACTGCCCGTACGGGGATTCATACAGGTGGAGTCATAGCTGGTAATATTGGAAGTGATAGAATGCTCCAATATAGCACCATAGGTGATACAGTAAATGTTGCATCAAGGCTAGAGCAATCAAATAAGGAATTTTCTACAACTATTTTGTTTTCCCATGAAATATACTCTTCCCTAACCAAAGAACTTTATGATAAAGCTAATTACCAGGGAGAAATAAGTCTAAAAGGAAGAAACCAAAAAACAAAGGTCTATGACATTTAATATTTATCAAGGATAAATTAAATCACAAATGATTGGTAGATGATCTGAAAAAATCGGAGCCTCTATGACATGATAACTATCAATAATATATTTTCCTTTTTTACACGCATATATATAATCAAGTTGTTTTGAAGGATTTATTGAGGGATAAGTTTTGTATTTATCACTTTGGTTAGAACCATCACAAAAAGAATTTATCGTTAAGATAACATTACTTGAATGCGTATCATTTAGATCTCCAGCTATTATAAAATCATCACCAAAATCACCTCTATCTATCCAAAATTTTATTTTTTCTATAGATTTCAATCTCTCCGTATTTTTTTCTTTATGATCAAAATGTGTAGATATAAATACAGTTACATTATCTTTATCTTTTAAGTTTATCCAAACTGCTAATAAGCCTCTTTGCTCGCTATTATTTAAGCTTGGAAGCTTTCTATTTTCTGAATGAATAATAGGATATTTTGATAACACTGCATTGCCATATTCCCCATCAAATACATCAATATTTTTGCCAAACATAGAATACATTTTTGTCTTTAATGCCAATGTGTCCGTTTCATTCATGAAATCAGTTCTATTGTTCATATTATCCACCTCCTGCAATGCAACTAGATCAGGACTCCAATGATTTATTAAGTCAGCAATTCTATTTAAGTCTACTTTATCATCAATGCCTCGTCCATGATGTATGTTATAGCTCATAACTCTAATATTTTTAGAATGCAAAAAAGGTATAGCTATTATAATAAATACTATTAATCGTGTGAAATAAATGACCATGTTTATGCTAATGTACTACTTTAAATAAATAATAAAAAATATGTTAAAAATAGAGATGTACTACTTTATTTTAAAAAAAAATATTTTACTTTTCTTAATATTATTGTAAGTATTTTTTCTAGCATATATAACTCATCGGAGATTTTTACATCAATTAAATCCCAATCATGATAAGTAATGTGCCTTCTGTAGATATATAAATCAGTCGTATTTTGTGGAATATTAAACTCATAGGTAAAAGAAAAATACAAAACAAAATTAATATGGCTGTCTTATATTAAAATAATTAGAGTCTCATAATTAAAAGCTGTAATTCTTACAACATTACCGCAGTAAATACTAGTGCATAAAATAAACTAGAGATATTTATCTATTTTATTAATGAAGTTTTAAAGAACTATAAAACCTAAATACTTATATCAAAGAGTTATTATTTTTTCTTTAAAGTCAAATTGATTGGTAATGCAACTAAAAGACCTGCAAAAGCTCCTAGGACTGTAGATGTACCAGTTGTAGATGATATACAAGCTGATGGATCACAACCAGAAAAAGAAGCAAAAGCAAAGCCTAATAAACTTCCAATAGCTGTTAATAATAATGTTATTTTCATGATGCTAGTTTAGTAAAAATATGGTTTTAAGTAAAAATTATTTTTATAGAAATTATTTTATATTGGTTAAGAGATATTTGATATTAAAGCTTGAAAGAATTTACAACTTCATTTTTAATATTTTTTAACGATACGCTGATTGAATCTTCTAATTCATCTAAATGTATGACACCATAGTTTTCTCTTGAATATGTGCCTCCAATTCTTAATGGACCCAGTTCTTCAGAATTTGAGTAAGGCACGTTTAAGCTGCTTGACGTCATTTCTGAAATAATTTTATTACTCTTTGTTATTAATCGATATAATCCTGCTCTATGTCTATCTCCAGAAAGTAAAACTGTGTGTTTTATGTTTGATCTATCAATGAGATTAATGAGCTTCTGTCTTTCATAAGGAAGATTATTCCAGCACTCCCAGCCATGGCCAATAGCTAAAAATTGTATTGATGAAATAATAAATCTATAATCTGTCTTTACAGACATTTTTTGTGCTAGCCATTGCCACTGCTCATCACCAAGCATGGTAAGGGAACTATCTAAAAAAGGTATGTAGCGTTCTTTGCCAACAGCACCTTTATCATCCGATGGTTTTAAATTATCTCTAAATGTCCGAGTATCAAGAAATAGTATTTGTATACTTTTACTTTTATAATCTTTCATTATTTCATGATATAATCCACTCCTTTTTCTTCTCGGATCATCGTTTGATATACCCCAGAATTCTAAAAAAAGTTCCTTTGATTTTTCTTTTAAATGATATTCTTTTCCACCATCACCCAATCCATAATCATTGTCATCCCAAATAGCCTCAATTGGAAAATCAAAATCTAATTTATCAAAGTTTTTTCTTTGCTTATTATAAGCTGCATTAAGTTCTTTTAGATGTTCTGACTTACTATTCCCATATACATTATCACCCATCATTAAGAAGAGTTCAAAACCCTCAGCCTTGATAGTGTTAAATATTGGCATTTTCTTTTCCTGATTTAAACAAGAAGCAAATCCAATTTTTAAACCAGAGTTTATATTAATTGGATTATTGTCAATCTTCTTTGTTGCTAAGCAAGAAATAAAAACCAAAAACGGAATACAAAAAAAATGCTTTTTCATTTATTATTGATATATATTGAATTGTACATTATTAATATAATATTAATAACGAAATTTAAGCTTGTGTGAATGATAACTAAGAAAAAATCAGTTCATTTAATTTGGCTTATTTTTCGTGAGATAAAAAATACTAAAAAGGAGTTTATATGTTCTATCGTATAGGTAAAATTAAATGCAGACCTGGAAAATCAGATGATGTAATTAACTATTTCAAGAGTAAAGAAGATTTTTTTGCTGATACCAGCGGAATCATTAGTTTAAGTTATTTTAAGTCTGAACAAGATGAGGTTTCTGGAATTGCTGTATGGAAAAGTAAAGAAATTTTAGAAAAAAATGCTGAAAGAGTTCAGTCTGTTATGAGCGGATTAATGGAATTTGTCAGTGCACCACCTGAAATTGTAGAAGGTGAATTGGAATATCAATTTAAAGGTAAATGATACTTAGGTATAGCTTACTTTGTTAATCAAATTTATAACATTAGCGTATTTTTTAAATACCTACTGTTATGCTCAAGGTTTATTTAATAAAATAATCAACTCTCCATTTACAATATCATTAATTCAAGGAATTGAATCTGATGGCCTTTTCATGCCCCGAGATCTTGATTTTCATAGATTGCCAGGCAGAACCAATGAGCTATGGGTCATTAATGAAAATTCCGCATCATTTGATTTGAACTTTGGTGGCAGTACTGTTACTTATTATAATGCTGGCTCAAATGAGCAGTGGTCTGATTATAGGAAAGATTCATACTCAGGCCACTTTATGCATACAGCTAGTGCCATATCATTCAGTGACAATGGTGGATTTGCCAATACTTTGGATGTCCAAGATGCGAACGGAAATGCAAACGGTTATTTTAGTGGGTGCACATTATGGGATTCCGATACATCTATCTATGCTAGAATAAATCAAAATGGTCCTTTACTTGGTAGTCATTGGGATATGGTACACCAAAGTCCATTTAGCATTGGAATAGCTGCAGAAACTGATAATATTTACTGGTTGTTTGATGGCTTTCATAGCACCGTAGCTAAATATAATTTTCAAGAACCTCATCCTGACCATGAGCATGGTGGTGAAGATCATTCTGACGGGATTGTATATAGGTATGACGAAGTTAATATAGAGCGCGTAAGTGGCTTATCTAGCCACATGGTGCTAGATAATGAAAATGGTTTCCTTTATATATGTGATACTGGAAATCAAAGAATAATTAAAATGAATACGAATGCTGGAGCTGTTAATTATAGTCTTACTCCCTATGGCGAAAATATTGAAGGTTATTATAGTATGATTGGTGCTCAATATGAAACAATAATTGACAGCGGGTTATTTCTTCCAACTGGTATCGATAAATATGAAAACTACTTATTGGTTAGCGATTATTCAAATGGAGATATTGTATTTTATGATTTAGAGCAATTAGGTATTAATCAAGAGTTCAAGAGATTACATACCAATAGAGAAAACGATGTTATGAGTATTAAAGTGGGACCCGATGGAACCATATGGTATGTGGGAACAAATACAAATGAGCTTGTTCAAATAATACCACCAATTGATGGAGATTTAAATGGGGATAATAACTTAACACTAGCTGATATGGTATTAATCTTATCACATATGGTGGGTTCAAACTTACTAGACCCTGAATCTGAAATTATTGCGGATATTAATTCAGATAATCAAATAGATATCTATGATCTTTTATTTATCATTGATTCAATCTAGGATATTTTACTCATAATCAAACTTATCGAATAAACTGTTCTGTTTTATTGATAAATAAGCAAAATTAATAAAACAACCAATAATGTTGACAAAAAAAGATCTTAGCGAGAACTTAAATTTATCTCTTTCCATATTGACAGCTGACACATTATTAGCAGTAGTACTATTAGAAAAGAAGTTGTTTTATAATTACTCATTCTTACAGTCCTAGTATTATACCAGTGAAAATGATATTAATAAAAAATACTTATATCTTACAAAAATCAGCACTTTCGTCATTTAATATTATATGAAATAAGAAATATCATTTAGAAATAATTTTAGCATCTCTTTCTAATGTAGTTCCTTACCAAAAAAACAGTTTTGTTTAATGGGCAGAGATAAAAAAGCCTCAATAGCTATAAATGAGAACATTAAATGAGTTTGATTAGGATTAGCGTCACACCATTTTTTAATGACTCCTATGAGCTGCTCTGATGTCATCTCGCAAGTTCTTATGTACGTATTTAAATCCTTAATGGTTGATGAGTTTTTGGGTATAATATTATGCTTTATCAATTTTGCAAGTGTAATCTGATTTCCCTCACCTAATCCGAAAATTTTGGATTCATAATAATTCTTCCAATAGTAATCCTTTTTAGAGAAGTTTTCTTTAGATTTTTCAAAAGGATAATGACTCAAGAAATCATTTGCGGTTCCTAAATCATGAGAATACAATAAACTGGCAAAAAGGACGATAATAAATAGTCTCACAATTAGTATTCACCAATAATTTTAAAATTACTCATTTTTTGACTAGGCCTTATTTTTGATGGATATCCACGATCTAAAACAAATTCTTTTAATTTGCCTTGCTTAATAATAGCGTATTCAAAAGATGAAGGCTTTTTAAAAGGATGTCCTTGGTCCAAGATAAAATCATTTATGTGCCCGACCTGAACAAACTCTTGTTTTGAATTAAAAGATATATCATTTTTATATGAATGTTTAGCTTTTAAAGCTTTCTGCCCTAAACAAAACCACACTAAGATGACTGCAAGTAAAAACTTCCTCACTTCAGCTGCCTCAATAAACGATTTTCTATCTTTCTAGAATTCTCATGTTCATATCTAAAAACATTTTTATGCAAATACAAAATTTGAATTAAGTAATCACTACACCATTCATAATTTAAGAATAAACTTAATTTTAATGGTCTTTGATATATGCTATCTAAATTAAAAATTGTGTTACTATCGCTTATTTGATAATATGACTTTCCATACAGAGAGTCATAATAGATTGAATTTTGTATCTGACTTTCAGGCTCAATAATTATAGCTCCAAAAGAAACTTCTATTAATAAAAAAATGTAAAAATATTTTTTCACTACTTTAAAAGGAGCATCCTATTCGTTTCCTTGAAATCACCTGCATTTATAGTGTAAAAATACAACCCAGCAGAAACGGGCTCATTTCTATCATTTGTAGCATTCCATTGGACAGATTTAAATCCCGCTGACTGAGAATGGTTTACTAAATGCCTCACTTTCCTGCCAACTATATCAAAAACAGTTATTTTTACTAATGTATTTTCTGGTAAACTGTATTGAATTGTAGTAGTTGGATTAAATGGATTAGGGTAATTCTTACCAAGAGCAAAATCATCAGGTATTTTTTCGCTATATACATTAAGGGCCCATCCAGCATCAATAATCAAACTCCAAGGACCGTTGCCTGATTCAACAGCTTCAAAACCATCAAAAGTATAGACATTCCATTTAATTTCAATTAATGTTTCTCCTGATGATTCAATAAAGTCTAAAATTTCAGCATGAGATAAGTTATAAATACTAAAAGAAAACATATTGTCGGCTATAAGTGTATCTAAAGTATCTCCTGTAGATTCTACAATAAGTTCTAAAATATATTCGACCGGATATTCATCAAAACTTTCGGCATTTCGCCAAATAAATTGTGTTTGTCCATCATAATTTGAGCCATCTATTATCAATGCACTGCCAGAAGCAGGCTCAATAAGAGCAGTTGAACCAGGAGGACTGTAAGTTGTTCCCTGACCTTCCATAGGAATTATCAAATCATATCCCATATTTGAAACAACTATCATCTCTGATGAATAAACACTGTCTACATCAGAAGGTGGATTGAACAAAATATGAAAACCATTCGAATCGTTTGGCTCAGTTATATGCGGAAAAGTTATTTCAGGTCCTATACTAAAAATACCGGCAGGATTAAAATAAACGCTTGTAATTTCTAGATTTGAATTTCCAATATTATAAAAATCAAACAAAGCATTGAAAGTACCTCCAGCAGCTGATACTCCAAAATCAAACTGATCGGGATATTCAGAAATTGATGGACCAATATCGTTTATAATTTCAGGACCTGCTACATCATCAACATTGAGCTCCCAGCCAGTAAAATTGCCTACTCCTTCAGAAGTGTACAAAATTCCTAATCGAACGTTAGTACCTACATAGTCCGATAGATCATAAGAATATGGAAGGTAATAAGGACCAGCATTATAAACATTATCTAAAAGTATGGTAAAATCATCAGGTTGGTCACCACCTGTTGGAGATAAATAGACCTCCATAATATCGACTGATGTGCCTCCTGGACCCATGGACGCATAAAAAGAGAAAGATGAATTTGATTCAACTGAATATTTTGGTGAAATAAGCCAGTCGGCAGTGTTAGCATTTGGCCACTCTGCTCCAGCATACCCTGTCCCAGTTCTTGCTCCAATCGGTCCAAAAAACTGCCACCCATCTCCATTGTTCTGCATAGTAGTCCAACCTTGTGGCCAAGAGGGCTCCCAAGTTGCGACACTCTTTCCAGCGCTGCCTTCAATGTAAACGTTCTCATAACCTCCATTTGATTGAATTTCTATCCATCCACCTAATACTCCACTATCTTCGGGGGAGAATAAAACTTCAATTTCTGTATCGTTGGAGGCAAAGCTAGCTGGGCCAGAAAATCCATCTGGATAGGTTATCGTTCCTGATAGATTTCCCACACCAGAATTTGTAATAGAAAAAGTTATATCAGAACTAGAGTCAATAACTGTTGCTTTGACAAAAATTTCTTCATGGCTTAGAGTGATAACAGGTTGTGGACCTGCGCCTCCCGGCGAAATTTGAATATCATCAATGTGTAGGTTCTGTAAATAAATACTTGTGTATTTTATAGCAATATGAACATTCTGACCTGCGTAAGTTGAAAGCTCCTCAATGTATTCATTCCAATCTCCTTCTGAAATAACAAATTCATCAAACCAACTAAAATTAGATGTATCTGCCCCAGATGTAGATACACCTATCATAAAAGATTCTGGAGATAAGCCAGTCCAAAAAGTCCAATTGGTAATATAAAACATTCTGAAGGTCGCTCCAGAAATTGGTATGTATACCTGTGGCGTAATTATATATTGCGTATAATCGCCAGAATCAGCTGTCCAATATGAACTAAATCTGGCAGCATAATTACCAGAATGAGCTCGTGAATCTGATTGTGTAACACTATTATTTGAATTATTTGAAATTACTGTCCACTCTGAAGGCGGAAATTCATTTTCAAAGCTTTCAAATAAAATATTATTTGAGCCACTTCCTGTAACGTAAATTTGATCTGAGCCACCAATACCATTGTTGGTAAATGTTACATAACCCTCATCATAATCGAAAAAGCCGTTAGTATTATTATGCACATCAGTAGGCGTGTATGTAATAGTGATTACTTCTTCTGCGCCTGGCGTCAAGGTGCCACTAAAACCACCAATTTCAAAGTTTGGATTGTTTGAACTTAACGTTCCAGTTAAATCACTACCTCCGCCATTTCCAATTATCAGATCTAAAGATGATGAAGATTGAATATATGTTGAAGGAAAATTTAGTGTATCAGCAGAAAAATAAGCATCAGGCTCTGGTTCTACAACAATGGCCGGACCTTCAATTTGATCTATATATAGATAATGTTTCCAAATACTAGTATATCGTATTGATACATAGATCTCTTGCCCCTCATATGCAGAAAGATCCTCAATGTGTTGGACCCAAACTCCAGCACTACCATTATCTCGGGTATACTCTGGGCCATAAGTAAAAGATTCTAGTGATTGGTCTGTTGTAGAAATACCGACCATAAATTTTTCACCGGACCAATCACTCTGATCATGCCAAAAAGAAAAACTTTCTCCCTCGCCTACATTGAGTTTAGGTGACACCATAAATTGATCATGAGTATAAACTCCAAAAGGATCAAAGACTGCTTCTTTCGAACAAAACCTTGCAGAATAATCTCCGCTATGAGCCGTTGAGGCAGATCTAGAAATATCGTTTAACCAATTATTTGAGTAAAAATACCACTTGTAGGGCGGGAAAACCTGCCATTCAAAACTCTCCGACAGAGATCTACTATTTCTCGTATTAATATAGACATTATTTACATAAGATAAGATATCAACTGATTCTTGGATTTGAGCTTGATTACTATTTTGCCCATTGTAAGTTTGAGAGCTTTTTATTTTAGCTTGACTTTGAATAAATGAGAAAATAAATATTGGAAAAAAAGATAAAATTCGATACATACTTTATAGCTCCTTAAATTATTATCATATCAGACCCTTTTAAATAATATTGCATACAAAAAGTTCTATAAGTACAAATCAATTCATTATTTTTACTTTTATAAAAACAGGAAGGTGATATGATATATTTTTTCCATTATCCAGTTTTTTATCTATGTGCTGATGCGAAATCGTTTGAAAACCCTTTGAAAATACGTAGTCAATTCTCTTAATAATTTCTTAATTGTTCAAGAAAATATTAAATGTATCAAAAGGACCTTTATGTTCTATATCAGTGCATCTCATTGTGTTTTTTAGACCTTGTCATAAAATATCAATTACTTTTGATTTATATGGAGCAGTAAAGTCTCCACTTACTAATACTGCTACTCTTTGGATATTTACCATTTTAATTTTTTCAATTAATAGTCTTGTAGACTCTTCTCATGCAATACTTCTAATATGGTCAAAATGAGTATTAAATACCCATATTTTTTTCCCTAATGATAGTCTCTAATAATACATATGCACGAATTTTTCATTTATTTATACTTATTTTTATCTTTTTTATTATTACGAAATATATGAATTAAAACCTTGAAAGGGATGAAACCTACTGCAACAATTACTACAATTATAAATATATATAGCTGATTTGAATTCAAGTATTACTTCAGATTATATTATTTATCTTTTTTACTCATCACATTTGATAAATCTAAAATAGCAATAAAGAATACTATCGTAGCTAGATCACTATCTCCATAGGAAAAATAATGGAGAACTGCACAAATTGCCATTAATACAAAAAATCGATATTTTAATAATAAATCCATTTATTCTTACTCATCATTATTATATCTATCATCATAACTTTCATTACCATATTCAAAATATATTGCCAAAGATCCTAATAATAGAAAAATACTGGATCCAGAAAAAAGTTCAAATGTTCCAGCTTCACTGTAGCTATTGTAAAACATTAAAAAAGATGTTAAAACCAATATTGAGACAATTATAGATTTTTTAATTAGATACATAATTTAATCTACAAAAATCTTATTAATTTGACTTTTAGTCTTTTTATTTATGTTTAGATATTTTTCTCCACAATCTAAATATACACATTAGAAAAAATAGGCTATTAAATTCAGGCATGAATGACAAACAAAAACTTTTTGTAATGAACGGAATTGGGTCTTTCGTAGTTTTTCTCATTACAGTTTTTGGACTAGGCTTTTTGCCTTATACAGTATATTACTCAAAGGGATATAAAAGTGATCCATTAATGTATTTATTTAATACAAAAATGAGAGAAATGGTAGAAAGAGAAGTAAGATACCAGTATGATTCATATAGAGCTGATAAAGATTACAGAGTTAAATATTTTTATAAGCATTTAGATGATGGTGAAAAAATAATATTTGATCGCTATGTAGATGATACAATTGAATATAAAAAATGGAAACAGTCTTCAAGTAAAAAGAGTTACTACCTAAACCTTAAACAACTATTTAAATCGACGCCAATAACAAACCCTACCTCTCCCAAAACAAATTGGCTAGGAATCATTGCTGTCTTTAGTATCACTTTTTCTTGCACTGGATATTTTCTGTTTAGAAACAAATAATGTTTTAAGGTTTTTTTATATAATGATTTTGTGAGTATGAAGTTATAAAGTAAGATGAATACTAATGCATAAAAACAAAGTTTATTACATATTGGTGTTTTTATCTATGGTGTTTTATTCTTCAATTGCCATCTATTATGGTTCTTATATTTGGCTTATCGGTTCTTTATGGTATGTGTACTATCTTTGGAAGTGGTACCCGATTTGGTCATAGCATGCAACTATGAAAGTATAATTATCCCACTCTCAAGCCAGTCAATATAAAATACGCAGTAAAGTTGGTAAGTAAATTTGCTACTGTAAAGCTTCTTTTATAACTATTTCGAATACTTTTTAAATTTGAATTAATTGAATTTTCTTTTGAAAAATTGAGGTCTTTTTTCAATTTTTTCAAAGACAATCCATCCAATATTTTCGGGAATAAAGAAAGTGTAAAGACTAAAGGCTCATGAACTTTAATCATTGAGGGAGCAATAAGTATGTATGATATTAAATTAAATTTGATAGCATTTTTAAATTCATTTTTATGATGTGATTGAAAATAATTAACTACTTTATCATCCAAAACTTTACTTTTTTTACCATCCTTTTCATCACTGAAATAAATTTCATTATTTCCAAACACAAAATCAAAACTCAAACACCCAGCCAAAATAACAATTAATAAATATTTTTTCATTATTTCAGAAGTATCAACTTCTTTGTTTGCCTAAATTGTCCAGCTTGAATTGTATATAGATATAATCCTGCGGATACAGGTTCATTTCTATCATTAGTGGCATTCCATTTGACTGATTTGAAACCAGCACTTTGTGAATCATTTATAAGGGTTTTAACGATTCTTCCCATCATATCATATATGGTAATGTTTACCATTTCATTTTGCGGCAGATCATATCTTATTGAGGTTATTGGATTAAATGGATTTGGATAAGCAGATTTAAGACGAAAATCAAAAGGGTGATTACTAGCATTTAATGTCTCCAATTCAATTTCAAAGGATATCTTGGAACGAATGTTAATATCACCATAATTTGAAATATTGTTACTATAGATAGTTCCATTACTTGAAAAATACGACCTGCCAGATAAATTTCCATTATTATCATATGATATAGCATATGATCCATTAATTTTCACGCATACAAAAAAATCAGAATTTGACTGAATCTCTAAAGAATCGATGTTCTCAGAGTGCCACCCAGTTGATTCAATATATACATCTTTTGACAAAATTAAATTTCCTGGTATATTGTCAGAAAAGGAATCATAAACAAGTAATTCTAATGAAACTGGAGCAGATCTAATGCCAACATCTATTTCAGTTATAAACCCTCTCTCAACAGATGTAAATATTACACCGCCATATGAGTCTTGAGGTTCTTCGTACCCCCAACCCCATCCACTAATACCCATTTCATCATACAATATAGCGTATCCTAATTGTTGATGGACCTTGAAATCAGCTATCATATTTAAATTGGAAGAACTGATATTAGAAACAGATATTCCAGTTTCTTCTCCATTATATCTATTAGAGTTAGGATAAGAATAATCATCAAAAATTACATTATTGGTTGAACCAGGATAAGGATCTCCGTCATCTCCACTATTATCATATAAATCAAGATTATCTAGACCATCCGCTTCTTCTAAATCAACCAATTTATGATCTGAGTTATCATTAACTAAGCCAGAACTCCATCTATTAGGACCATACCTTTGATTTTCATCTACGTGATAAATTAAAAGACCAGCACCATTTATATCGGAGTCAAAACCAAGAGCCTGTCTATTTTCTATTAAAAAATAACGACTTGAATTATAATCATCCTCCCATATTTTAATACCAAAAGGATTAGTATTTATCTGAGGTATAATATAGCCTACCTCATCTTGAGATAAAGTAGTTGGGCTTACCCACCCAAGCTGAGCTTTACACCAAATTGACATATGAGCAGGAGTATCTCCTGCCCACCCAGACCAACTTCCACTTGCCAT
>MDSV01036436.1_pt1 | contig 37636 bp, 25 predicted proteins | sample 810851 | NCBI WGS metagenome assembly MDSV01 (sample SAMN05326640, study PRJNA326480) | marine metagenome | isolation source: seawater | place: Atlantic Ocean: North East | collected 2012 | reverse complement strand
GGCGCGAGTAGTATCAATCCAGACCATCCGCACGAAGAAGGTGCTTTTGCTTTCAATAATAAGAAAAGAAGAAGAAAGGCTTCTGAATTTAAAAAAGAGGAGAATGAAAAATGAATATAGAAGCAATTGGTTCTATTGGTGAAATATTAGGAGCTTTAGCTGTATTGGTTTCCTTAATTTATTTGGCAAAGCAAATTAAGCATAGTACGGATGTGTCTAAGGTAACAACATATCACGATGGAATCGGACAAATACTCCAGTCAGGGCTTCACCCAGAGTTTGCAAGACTTTCAGTCAAGATAGAAAGTGGAGAAGTACTTGACCCAGTTGAGGAGAGCTATTCCGCAAGCTTAGCAACCGCCTTCATATTTGGTCATGAAATCCTCTATTGCTTGTTTAAAAAAGGACAGGTTGATGAAGACCTTTGGAACAACACCATTATAAATAACATGCAATTTTTGAAAAGTAGTATGGTATTGCCAGTGGCGAAGCAAAGGCAAGGCGCTCTAAGTGAGGATTTTGTGAGGCTGCTCGAAGAGTCTTAGACATGTGTTTAGTAGCCTCATTTGCGGTTTGGCGCCAAGACGACTTCTGCAAGCTAGTTATTAGGTGATCGAGAGGATTGCATCTAGAATTACCAAGCGCAATATTATACGATTGCATAATCTAGCCAAAATCACAATTAATTTTTCAATCACGAGGGTCAAATCATGCAGCATCATCACTGCCTCTTTAATACCCGAAACTCTTCTCTTCTCGCCACTTCCGGTTCTCAGTGTTGCTCAAAACTATCTGATGAGTTTGGCTGGCGGAGAAGCTACATTGATGGTATCGGCATGAAGATGTTAGGAAGTAAGATCTTGAGAGTAGTCGGTATTGCAATTACCTTAAGCACGGTGTTCACGTCGCTAACCTGGGCGCAGCAGGGCTCTAGTGTCCGTCTGAACAAAATCATTGAGCAGTTTGAGAATGGCGAACCTTCTCTGGTAGGCGAACATTGGCAGCTCAATGACCTAGAACACAACGCCTTCCAGTTAGACGAATTCGAGTCATTTCTCAATGAGATTGAGCTTAAAGGTGCCTTGAGACCGGAATTGACTCCGATTGTGCGTATCCCTTATGAAGCGAATCAGGATTATGGCCATTACGTCAAACAGATGCTTGACGTTGGGGCGATGGGTATCATCCTACCGCAAGTCAAAACCCCAGCCGACGTCACCAAGCTTGTCCGAGCAATGCGATATCCACCGCAACGTGGTGCGGAGTATCCTGAGCCACCTGGTTTAAGGGGTTGGGGGCCGAGCGCCGCGATGCGCGTCTGGAACGTCGAGAGCGAGGAGTACGCTAGTAAGGCGGACGTGTGGCCACTTAATCCGAGTGGCGAACTTCTCGCAATAGCTATGGTAGAAACTCGAGAAATAATAGACAACATAGACGCGATCCTTCAGGTACCTGGCCTGGGTGGTTTGTTGATCGGTCCCGCCGATCTGAGCATGGCGCTCGGCGTTGGTAACCCGGGGCCAAATTCTAATGCGCCCGAAGTGATAGAGGCGATCGAAAGAGTGGGAGCTGCGTGCAAGCGGCACAACGCGTTGTGTGGTATCTACATGCGATCGAACGTTGAGACGAGACAAGAAGAAGGATTTATGTTGTTTCCCAGCATAGCCTATTAATTTGGGCAAGGTTCATATTTTAAAGTTAATAGAGTCTTATAAGATTAATCATCTCGCTTTTGAAATATCTGTTCTTGCTACATGCTAAGATGAAAATTTGGCAGAGTAATGGACGATAAAAATGAAATGTGTTGGCATGTCAAAATACCTGTATCAGAAAGTAGTGCAGATCCGAACCCAAATCCAAATAAGCTCGTAATTCACACTATCCTGTCTTTTTTATGAGACTTGCTTCAAACATCTGGAAACTCTACATCATAAAGGCATCTAAATGGATGACGCTTTTCATGCCAGTTATTTGGCTTTTCTATGAAGAGAATGATTTAGCTATTAGCGACTTGTTCCTTATTCAGGCAATTTACTCTGTGACCATAGCTCTTATTGAAATACCTTCAGGATATGTGGCAGATGTGTTAGGAAGGAAAAACTCATTAATAGTAGGAACTTTTTTCGGATTCTTGGGAATTATAACCTATGCTTTTTCTTTTGGTTTCGATGGATTTTTAATAGCAGCCCTTTGTCTAGGTATAGGTCAAAGCTTTACTTCGGGGTCAGATACAGCATTGATGTACGATACTTTAGTTCAACTAAATCGAACTGATGACTTTATTAAGCTAGAAGGAAGAACAATTTCGATGGGAAATTTTGCCGAGGCTATAGCTTTTGTAATTGGAGGCTTTTTAGCAGAGGTTAGTTTGAGAACCCCCTTTTATTACCAGGTAGGCATCGCTTTTGTTGGTTTTGTAACCGCTCTTCTCCTAGTTGAGCCTAAGTTTCGTCGTTTGACAGACGGCAAAAGTAGGCCATGGAAGAATATAAGGAATATAATTCGTTTTGCAGTTTTTGAGAACAAACTATTAAGAGCTTACATCTGTTACTCGGCAATTATTGGAGTAACAACTTTAACTATGGCCTGGTTTGTTCAGCCATACTTTGAGCAGCTTGAAGTTGAAGTAGTCTACTTTGGCCTTATAGGCGCGGGGCTGAATTTGGCAGTTGCGATTCCTTCTTTTTATGCTCATGTAATAGAGAGGAAAGTAAATACAGAAATACTACTTAGTCTAATCTTTTTACTAATTATGACGTGCTATCTAACTGTTGCTTATATCGGTTCGCTGTGGGGGTTATGGATAATACTACTTTTTTACCTTACTCGTGGGGTTGCAACGCCAGTGCTTCGGGATTATATGAATAGACTTACTCCTTCCAATATGAGAGCAACTGTGATGTCTATTAGGAGTTTTATTATCCGCGTTTTTTTTGCTTCTACATCCCCAATGTTTGGTTATGTGGCAGATTTTTATAGTCTTCAATATGCCCTATATCTATCCGGATTGCTTTTTCTTTTTACTGGACTTGTCGTATTAGTATACCTCCTCAGTCTGACGCGAAAACATGAGATTGTTTAGTTATATCTTGTGGCTTTACTAAATTTAGTCGCGCTTCAGTGAAAAGATTGGGCTCAAGGTATTTTGCAATGACTGGGGCAGTTTCAAGTCAGCGATAGATTTTTACTTAAGCAGTGATAATCTATACTTGCGCGCACTGGAAATGTGCTTGGACATAGCTTTTTCTGCTAAATCTGGATCGTGAGATTTGAGCGCCTTAAAAAGTTCCATATGCCCCTTGTAAGTGCTTTTAATGCGCGCCGGTTTGTCAAATGGTTTTAATCTGAGTAGCCCGATTCTGACGCGTAAGAGTTTCAGTGTCTGAGACAAATACTTATTGTTGCAGGCTCCATAAATCAGACTATGGAATTGGCTATCAATTTGAGAGAGTTTCTCTGGTTCATTTCTCGATTTGTCAAATATCGATAAGTTCACTTTTATCATTTCTATTTCTAAATCTGAGATATGCACAGCAGCGGCACGAACTGCCGCAATTTCAAGATCACCGAGAATCTTATAAAAGCTTTCCGCTTCCATCGAAGATACCTGTGTGACACGAACTGTGCGGCCGGGCAGTAACTCCAGCAAACCCTCGGTCAATAGCTGGCGAACCGATTCACGAATAGGTGTGCGACTCATGTTTAGTTCTTGAGCCAGCTCTGCATAATCAATTTCTTGTCCAGGATTAAGTTTGCCAGTGCGAATCGCGTCACGCAGATAGACAAGGGCCTGATCCGTGAGAGGCATATTTTGAGCTGGTTTTGCAGATTCTGATTGTTTACGAGTTACCATTAGGCACTAGTTTAAAGAATCTTTAATTGAGGGGGAAGCATTAGCAGAGATATAACTACATAGATATCTCTCAAGCTTTTGCGATCAGTTTAGTATCTATTTAGAGGGTTGTTACTGATTTTGAGCAAATCTATCTGTTTTGCGCTCCCAAATAGTCCGTAAATGCATACCAACGAAGCAGCATCGCAGCCGCAAATGGTGCTAGTTTATGAAACGGAACGCGTGGAGGTTTTTCCACCGGAAGGATCACCTTCTCAAGGTTAGATTCGGCATCGCAAAAGCTTAGTTCTTTGCCAAGCAAGGTAGCCATAGCTAGACCTCTTCCGCTGTAGCCTTGAGCTGCCCATACTCCGCTGTCAAGACGAAGTATTCGGGGGAACTGGTCAGTGGCGAGCGCAATCCAGCCGCTCCAGCTCTCTTCCCATTCTAGAGACTTGAGGGAGGGGTATACTTCTTTGAGTCGTTTGCTAGCTGTCTTTAGATCAGCTTTTCCATTCATGCGAACTGCCGGTCCCCCGATTCCAAGATGCAGCTGACCGCTCGGAAGCTTTCTGATACCCGACCATAGTTGTCGAGTGTCAGTAATGAAATGGTTTTCGGGGAGAATGTTAGCTAATAACTCAGCGTCAATTTTTGAAGTAGTTGCTCCCCACCCTCGCACAGGAACAAAACCTTTCTCGAGCCTTGGCCATATACCCTTGGTATACGCGTTTGTGCAAATATAGACGTTTTGACATCCAACTTTGCCGTGGGGAGTCGCTACTTGCCAGTTTCCAAATTCCTTCTGTTCTAGCTTTATGGTAGGAGAGTTCGTGTATTGGCTAACTCCTATTTTATGAGCAGCTTCGAATAGCCCTCGAGCGTAGGCTAGCGGATTAATTGATAAAGCGCGTTTATCAACAATACCAGCACGATAGTAGTTACTGCCAATGAGTTCGCTAAATTTTTGTGCTCTAAAATATTCGACATCGGCACCTCTTGCTTGCCAATACTCAGAGCGTTTCTGTAGTGTTTTTTCAAATCCTTTCGTATGAGCACCAAGCGCCCAGCCACCGCTGTCAAAGGCTGCATCGATATTATGGCGTTTCAAAAGATCTGCAACGAGTGCAGGGCCTTGCGCAAAGGCATCTATAACTCGAGTTCCGCGTTGCTCTCCGTAGTGGCGTATAATTGCCGGTTCGAGGTTCTTGTGACAAGGGACAACTGATCCGAAAGCGCGACCGGAGCCGCCCCAGCCTGGCACTTTAGCCTCTAGTTGTACTACAGATTTTCCTGCCTCCGCAAGATGAAGAGCAAGCGTACTGCCAGTAATTCCTGCACCAACTACCACGGCGTCTGCGTCAATACTCTTGCTTAAAATTTCTCTTTCGACGATGTTTGGAGAGAGAGATTGATAGCTCTCCGGAATATTGCAAGGTTCATGCGAAGAGGATCGTACCGAGAATGTCATGCGAAATTTCCCAGCGGTAAATTAACAATTGTACTGTTTATTCAGCACACGGATAATATTCAATTGTATAAAGTATCTTATTCTCATAGTTTTATCAAGAGGCCTATCACGATTATAAAGTCACATAAAATATTGGATTACTTGCCTAATCTCTTTGCAATTTGATCCAAGCATCCGTGCCTGCCAGGCCGTCATAGCCCAAAAAGCTATCGATTTAACAGAATTTCTTGCGCAGGAATCTCCTACCCTGAAAATCTTAAGTGTGCTCGATGAAATCAGAGGGTATAATAAGGCTAAGTCTTTAAGGGTCGGATGCAGTTAGTATGGCTTTGCTTAAATCAAAATCGCCAAGGCGCTCGCTGACTGATGAGGTTCGAGACCATATTCGAGACAGCATTGCGGAAGGCCGATATCGGCCGGGTGAGAGACTCAGGGAGGGCGCGATAGCCGAATTTCTTGACGTCAGCCGCACGCCCATCAGGGAAGCGATGAGGATTCTGGAGGCAGAAGGATTAATTGTAATCGAGCCTTGGAAGGGCATTACAGTAGCTAAATTGAGTCGAAGACAAATTTCAGAATTCTATGTTTATCGAGAATTATTAGAGGGTCTAGCGGCTGAGATGGCGGCCGCATTAGTGACAGACGAAGATCTGGAGCATTTAGACAAAATGCTTTTGAGGTTGGAGGAAGGGCGCGAGCAATCTGGAAGTGATCTAGGTAGTGCTAATGAAGAGTTTCACCAGATGATAGTGGATATCTCTGGGAACCGGTTTCTGAAGCAATCGTTGGGAGTAATCGATACGGCGAAGATTTTGATATGGAAACCTATCTACCCCTCGGACAAGCGTTGGAACGTAGCCCGTAAAGAACACCGTAAAATATTTAACGCATTACGAGCAAGAGACTCAGGGGCTGCTAGATTGGCGGCGGAAGAACATGTGCGTAATTCTGGGTTAACTCGAATTGACTCAATATTAAACCAAGAACTTGAGTAAGGTAACCTGAAGCGCAGTAGATGAGGATGATCCTCTAGTTTGCCCAAATAACCGCTTTCGTTTGCATGTAAATGCGCATTCCTTGCGTTCCTTTTTCGCGCCCTAACCCGCTTTCCTTGTATCCGCCAAATGGTGTTGATATTGATTGTTGCTTGTAAGTATTGATCCAAACTGTACCTGCTTTAAGTCCGCGAGCAATACGCCAGGCCCGCTTTTGATCACTTGTCCAAATTCCGGATGCAAGTCCATAAATAGTGTCATTGGCTTGATGTAATAGATCCTCTTCGTTTTCAAAAGGTAGTACCACTGCGACAGGACCAAATACTTCTTCCTGACTGATGTCGGATCGATTGCTTACATTGCTAATCACTGTAGCGGGGTAATAAGCGCCACATGAAAGCTTTTCAGTTTTCGGTATCTCTCCACCGCAAAGCACAGTTGCACCCTGCTCCTTTGCACGGGTAACGTGACTATTTATTAAATCGCGGTGTCGGAAATTAGCCAGGGGACCTAAATCGGTTGATTCTTCATCGGGAGGGCCTAGGGTTAGTTCTTTTGCCCGTTTAACTAACTCGGAGACAAATGACTCGTAAATAGACCGTTCCACAAATACTCGCGAGCCGGCGACACAGGATTGCCCGGTGCCGGAAAATATTCCGCTAGCCACACCGTTCAGAGCGGCATCAAAGTCTGCATCCTTAAATACTATATTGGGTGACTTCCCCCCCAATTCTAAAACTACCGGTTTCAACAACGCCCCAGCGCTTTCTGCTATTCTCTTTCCTGTTATTGGCCCACCAGTAAAACTAATCATACCGATTTCAGGATGCTCAACAATTGAGTGACCTACATTTCCGGCACCGGTGATAACCGATAGAACACCAGCCGGCAGGCCGGCTTTTTCGCCAATACGTGCATATTCGAGCGCGATGAGGGAGGTGACTTCAGAGGGTTTGAGAATCGCGCAATTACCTGCAGCAAGGATTGGTGCGAGTTTGTTTGCTTCAAGAAGGGCTGGTGAATTCCAAGGGGTAATCGCACCTACAATACCAATGGGTTCACTTACAGCAATTGATAAATAGTCCCCGCGGGAAGGGGTAACAATATCCTCCAATGTTTCGCAGATTCCAGCATAGTATCGGAAGCAACGTGCTGCATCAGCGATCATTGTTCGACATTCACGTATGGTTTTGCCGTTATCAGACATTTGAATCTGACTCAGCTTTTCAGCATCTGCATCAATCAACTCTCCCATGCGGTAGAGAAATCGGGCACGTAAATGCGGCAATAGGTCTCGCCACCCAGAGTTTTTGAGTGCTTGGTTTGCTCCTTTAACGGCAATTTCGAGATCAGACGGAGATGCTCCGGCAATCTTGGCAATTTCCTCACCATTAGCAGGATTTGTCGAAACGAACGGCTCGCCGCTACCAGTAGTCCATTTACCCGCTATAAAAAATTTTCTTAACTCACTCACCAAATATTCTCCTGCCGGCTAAGTGTTGTTCTTTACCAAAATTAATAAAACTGTAAACCATACCCATCTAATCGTTAGCTTTAGTAAGCAAATGATGCGCCTCTGAGTAATCTAATCTTGACTGATTTTATTCAAATGTATAAATTAACGTTTATAAGTAGCGAATACAAGTGATTGATATTCTGCCTCTACTTAGCAGTGACGACAATTAATAGATGAGAAGACATTCGCCTTGACTGCAAAATTTAAAACTGATTTTGATCCGGTAACATTGGAAATACTATGGTCCAGGTTGATATCTATAGCCGATGAGTCCGCAGCTGCGCTTTTACGCACAGCATTTTCGACATTGGTTCGTGAATCCAACGACTTTGCCACTGTGCTAATGGATGCCGATTGCAACTGCTTGGCAGAAAATACCGGAGGTATACCATCATTTGTTGGGATGTTACCAGGTGCTGTACGAGATTTTATCGACCGGATTCCGCTCGAAGAGTGGCGTCCTGGTGATTGCATCATAACTAACGACCCGTGGATTGGTTCTGGTCATTTGCCAGATATCACGATGGCGTCTCCTATATTTTATAAAGATAAGCTAGTCGGATTTTCGGGTTCTATTGCGCACCTTCCGGATATTGGAGGTGCAGGCTGGGGATCTGATTGTCGCGAACTGGTGGAGGAGGGTTTACGCATCATGCCCGTAAAATTCCTTCGTGAGAATATTGAGAACCCATTTGTGGGCGAAACGATTCGCTCCAATGTGCGTGTCCCCGATCAAGTAATTGGAGATATCTATGCTCAGGTGGCGGCACAAAGAGTATGTGCCAGGGGGGTTCAGCAATTTTTAGATGATACCGGCCTAGATGAGCTTGCTCTATTGTCCGCTGCGCTGCGCAGTCGAGCTGAGCACGCGATGAGAAAGGCAATAGAAGCTGTGCCTGATGGAACGTGGCGCGCATCAGTTGATGCAGATGGTTTTGACGATGAAGAAACGCATATTGAGTGCGAACTAACAATTAAGGGCTCTGACCTCCATTTGGATTTTGCAGGCACATCGCCTCAGATTGCCCGTGGCATCAATTCGGTTCTGAAGTACACCTATTCCTATGCGACCTATCCAATAAAGTGCGCGCTCGATCCGGATAGCCCGCGAAATGAAGGCTCTTTTCTGCCTGTTACCATATCTGCTCCTGAGGGATGCATACTCAATCCAACATCTCCAGCACCAACCGCCGCACGCCATCTAACGGGTCATTTTTTGCCTGGCGTTATCTACCGGTGTCTAGCACAAGTTGTTCCCGAAAAAGTGAGTGCAGACTCCGGCAGCTCGCCGACATTGCGAACGGTTTATAGCGGTCTTGACCTCGAAGGCAATAGGTTTAATCAAGTTCTGTTCGCTTGTGGGGGCTTGGGCGCGAATCACCGGATGGACGGTTATGCGTGCACGGCATTCCCGTCAAATACCGGGGTTGGTAGCATAGAGGCGTTGGAAAGCTCATCACCATTGCGTGTATGGAAAAAGGAATTAACAACAGATTCTGGCGGCGCGGGCGAATTCCGTGGTGGTTTAGGGCAGGATATTGAAATCGAAGTTTTATCAGAATCATCAGTAAATCTGTCGACATTAGCTGACCGGGGGAAATATCCTCCAATGGGTATTCTCGGGGGCAAAAACGGCTCCCTTTCGAAAGTAGAGCTGACCGATGGATCCTGCGCTCATCTAAAGTCTCGCGCTGTTTTGAAGCCAGGTGAGATGTTAAAACTTCACTTCCCTGGCGGCGGTGGATTCGGTAAACCCCAAGTGCGTGATCCAACTTCTATCCAAAAAGATATAGATGCCGGCTATATTTCAATAGCAGCAGCGCAATCTGAATATGGGTATAAGGCGCCAAAAGCGTAAACCTCTGAGTAATCAAATAAACTTTGCGGAAGAGCAAGTCTGAAATGCAGAAAAGAATTAGAATAGGCGTCGATGTTGGTGGTACCTTTACAGATTTTGTATTGGTCGACGAACATAGGGACATGATATTTACCGGCAAACAGTTAACGACGCCAACTGATCCCGGTAAAGCAATCTGTGAGGGGGTGAGGCGCATCTCTCGTGAGGCAGCGATCGAGACGTCGGAACTCGATGGTATTGTGCATGGTACGACTTTAGTAACTAATGCGGTAATCCAGCGTCTAGGAGCAAAGGTTGGATTAATTACTACCAGGGGCTTCCGTGATGTATTGGAGGTTGGGCATGAAATGCGCTATGACCTGTATGATCTGTTTCTTGAAAAGCCTGAGCCTTTGGTGCCACGTAATCTTCGTTTAACGGTTAACGAACGTGTAGGTTCGAGCGGCGAAGTTCTAGTCGAATTGGATGAGGCTGGATTGAAGGCGGCGAGCGATAAACTGGTTTCTCAGGGAGTCGATGCGATAGCGGTTTGTTTCATTAATTCCTATATCAACTCAGAGCATGAGGAACGTGCAAGTGATATCATCCTTTCTCAGCATCCTGATTTACCCGTAACAATATCAACTGTTGTAGCTCCCGAAATCCGCGAATATGAACGTACCTGCACGGCAGTTGCGAATGCCTATGTATTACCATTAATGCGTCGTTATATTAATAGTTTGCAAGATAAGTTAATCGCCTTGGGGCTCAAAGGGCCTTTAAATGTAATGCTTTCTGGTGGGGGTATAGCTGCACTTCGCGTGGCTCAGGAGGCGCCAATTCAAATGATCGAATCAGGTCCAGCTGCAGGCGCCATATCAGGGGCATACTACGGTAAATTAACGAATACCGAGGCGTTGATCGCATTTGATATGGGTGGTACGACAGCGAAAATGTGCCTAATTGAAAACTCTAAGCCAGAACATGCCAATACTTTTGAGGCAGGTCGGGTACGCCGATTTCGTAAAGGATCAGGTATACCTCTTAAAGTTTCGGTTATTGATTTAATTGAGATTGGTGCTGGTGGTGGTTCGATATCCCGCCTTGATGCTATGGGGCTTCTAAAAGTAGGGCCTGATAGTGCCGGCTCTGAACCTGGTCCAGTTTGTTATGGTTTAGGTGGTGAGAATCCTACTGTAACCGATGCCGATTTATTGCTAGGTTATTTATCGCCGGATTATTTTCTCGGCGGTGAAATGCACCTTGATCTAGGCGTGGTTTTTGATGCAATTGATGCCAAACTAGCGAGACCGTCTGGCTTAGATTCAGTCGCCGTAGCGGCTGGTATTCATGCTATCGTAAACAACAATATGGCGGCAGCAACACGCTCGCATATTGCAGAAAAAGGTCGCGATCCGCGCCGTTATACTCTGGTTGCCACCGGTGGAGCAGGACCTGTTCATGCCTATGGGGTGGCTAAACAACTTAAACTTAAACGTTTCATTTGCCCCTTAGGTGCGGGTGTTTCTTCAGCGCTTGGTTTTTTAATTGCGGCGCCTGCGACAGATGGGGTTAGGAGTTATGTGTCGCGTATCGATCAGATTGATCTAGACAAAGTTCTCAAAATCTACCGTGACATGTCTGAAGCGGCCATTCGCTCGCTGGTTGAGGCCGGAGGAGATGCGAATAACATCACCATAAAGCGACGTGTTGAAATGCGATATTCGGGTCAGGGCTTTGAAATTGCAGTAGACCTTCCAGATGATTTAACTGATGTTAACCTTCCAGAGCTTTTAAAAACTGGTTTCTTAGAGCGTTATACTGAACTATTTGGGCGCAGCATTTCTGACGTCGCAATAGAGACAGTGACGTGGCGTATCACAGCTTCTGGTCCGACTCCTAACATCCAACTGAACTTTGAAGGTCAGCAAATTGACCGCGGTTCAGCGGAAAAGGGTGAACGTCAGGTTTATTTTCCAGAGACAGGGTATACACCTTGCAAGATTTACAATCGATACGGTCTTTCTGCAGGTATTCGTATCTCGGGACCAGCAGTGATAGAGGAGCGAGAATCAACTGTTGTGGCGGGACCGGATACGACCATATTAGTTGATAACCATTTAAATTTGATTATTGATATTCACTATCCTGAAGACAAAGCTTAGGAATAATACATGAGCAATACCACTGTAGAAGCACTAGCGGACGCCTTCCTCAAAATGGGCACTCCTTTTATCGTAGGTCATCCGGGGGGCGATACTGTTCACATCATGGATGCTGCTCGCGTTCGTGATATGCGTTATATTTTGATGAAGCAAGAAGTTGCTGGAGCGATACTAGCTTCAACATGGGGCGAAATTACAGGTAGCCCAGGCGTTTGTACTTCCACACGCGGCCCCGGTGCGGCAAATATGGTGAATGGAATTGCATACGCTTGGTCGGACCGAGCGCCATTGATCGCACTTACTGATCAGTATCCAACAGATATTTTTGAGACTCGGTTGCGGCAGACTATTGATCATCAGAAGATTTTTGCGCCGATCACAAAGTGGAATACGACTCTGCAGGCCAACACCGCGAACCTACAAATTCATCATGCGATTCAAGTCGCGACAGCACCGACACCTGGACCGGTGCATATTGACCTTCCTTCTTCAGAACTTAAGAAGGAGGTGACGCAATTAATGGGTGAACCAACACTATTACCTGAGCGTGTAGCGATTGGGCTAGACAAAAAAGCGCTTCGCAAACCTATTGACATGATCTCAAAAGCACGGAGGCCAATCATACTTGCAGGCCTTGGTATATGTTGGGATAAAGCATCTGCCGAATTGGTTGCATTTGCTGAGCATCTGGGTGCGCCGGTTCTAACAACATCGAAATGTAAAGGTGTGATTCCAGAAGATCATGAATTAAGCGCAGGTTGCATCATAGGTGGTCTTATCGAACGCGAGCTTGTAAATCAGTCAGACTTAATTGTTACGATAGGGCTCGATGTTGTTGAGCTGCAACCCAAACCCTGGCCTTACAAAATTCCCGTTTTAGCATTGGCAAATGTTCCCACCTTAAATGGTCTGATTCCATTCGATCTGGAAGTAGTCGGGAATTTAGAATTAATGTTGCGCAGCTTAATTGAGTTTTGTGAGGGAGGTCATGGGTGGGGAGTGAAGGCGGCAAGTGAATTTCGAATTGCCGTGTCTAATGCATTAAACACGCCTACTAATGGGCTGTCACCTCAGGCGGCAATGGAGGCAGTTGTCGATGTGGTGCCTCGCGATACTCTTGCTACTTGCGATGCTGGCGCTAGTCGCCTACTAGTTGTTCAGAAGTGGAAATCTTATGGTGAGCGTAATTTCCTCACTTCGAACGGTCTTGGCACGATGGGATATGCGATTCCGGGGGCGTTAGCAGCTCGTCTGGCGCGACCGAAAAGTCCTATCATCGCATTTGCTGGCGATGGAGGGTTTCTAATGGCTGTTGCTGAGCTACAAACTTCAGTAAAGGAGAACCTGCCTATAATCGTGGTTGTATTCGATGACCAAGAGATTGCTCTAATTCGAATTAAGCAAGCGATTAAGGGAGTTAAAAAGTTTGGAGTAGGTATTGGCGGTTTAAATTGGGAGTCATTAGCTCATGGGTTTGGTGCTGATGGTGTTGTTGTAGATACCTCAGCAGAGCTAGCAAATGCTATTCAGTTGGCTCTTAAATCCGGACGTACAACACTGGTTGTCGCCCGTATTGACGGCTCCGGATATATGGATCAATTTCGAGCACTTCGCGAAGTTTAGGAGAAAAAATCATGCGAATGAGAGATCAAAATATATTAATAACAGGGGCAGGGCGTTCAATTGGGCGTGCTTGCGCGGAACGTTTTGCTGAGGAAGGCGGTAATGTTGCTATTATCGATGTGCTCGAGGAGCTGGGTGAAAAGGCGGCGGAAGATATCGCAAGGAAGTATGGTGTTAAGACTGCATTCTACAATTGTGATGTCGGTATAAAGGCAGAGGTAGATAGTACAGTCGATCAAGTGGTCGCAGATTTTGGTCATATTGACGTGTTGGTTTCCAATGCCGGCATTCAACGTCGTTATGATTTTCTCGACCTGCCTGAGAAAGTGTTTGATGAGGTCATTCAAACTAATCTGAAATCCATTTATTTATTTGGTCAAAAAGTTGGTAAGCATATGGTTGAAAGAGGGCAAGGTGGAAGAATCGTGAATATTGCCTCAACTAGTGTGCGCATGACGATGCCGGGTATATCTGCATACGCGACGTCGAAAGGCGGAGTGAAGACTATGACGAATGCTATGGCATTATCTATGGCTCCTCATGGAATTCGCGTAAACGCTGTTGGGCCTGGCACTATACTGACAGACCTTAGTCGCGATGGTTTATTCAGCGACAAAGAAGCTCGGCGAAAAGTATTGACCCGAATCCCGATGCAGCGCTTAGGTGAGGGACGTGACGTGGCGGGGCCTGTATTATTTTTAGCTAGCGATGATTCGGCTTATATAACAGGCGAGACGATCTATGTTGATGGCGGTCGATCTGGATTGAACTATAACGTCGAGATCCCAGATGAAATTCTTGAAAAGGTTTAAAAGATATGAGTGACGACAAATTTGGTGATCTAATAATTTTCTTTAACGGAGAATTTGTGCCTTGGAGTGAGGCAAAGGTGCATGTGTTTTCGCCGGCGGTTAAATACGGAGCTTCAGTTTTTGAAGGCATAAGAGGATACTGGAACGAAAATAAGGAAAAGCTTTTCTTGTTTCGTTTGGATGAGCATATGGCCCGTATCGAATTTTCACAGCGCGTCATGAGATTTGGAGAAATTGCCCCAGCAGGATTACTGTGTGATGCAACAGTTAAGCTGATACAGAAAAATAATTTCAAATGTTCGGTGCATATTAGGCCAACTGTTTATCTTGACGGTATTGGAGAGTCGTCAGCTCGTGCACCGATTGGGCAGTTTATTACGGCCATCCCTCGAGGAACACCTGAAAAGGTTAAGAAGGGGGTGCGAGCGCAAATATCCTCTTGGGAGCGCATTTCTGATCGCGCCATGCCAGCTCGAGCTAAAGCAAACGCCAATTATAATAATTCTCGTTATGCAGGAATCCAGGCTAGTATTGACGGATATGACGCTGCAATTATGTTAAACAACCGTGGCAAGATTTCTGAAGGCCAGGGTATGTGTATCTTCATGGTGAGAAATGGTGTCGTAGTAACCCCTTCGGTGACTTCGGATATTCTTGAAAGTATTACACGTGATACTGTTATCGTTCTTTTAAAAGAAATGGGCATTGAGATTCAAGAGCGTGATGTAGATCGCAGTGAATTTTATGATGCTTCCGAGGCATTTTTTTGTGGCACGGGGTGGGAGATCACTCCAATCAATGAAATTGATGGGTCACCTGTTGGGTCCGGCGAGCCCGGTGAATTAACCAGAAAGCTTCAAAGCGTTTATTTTGATTTGGTCAATGGAGTTGTTGAAGATGTGCGTGGGTGGCTAACAGAGGTTTGATTTTGTTAGCGTGCTTTGCACGCTAATTTATCAATTGTATTGGGCTCTAAGTTAGCTAGGGAGTATTAAGAGATAGATATGTTTAAAGTGAGATCTGTATTTTGTCTTAGCGAAAAAATTTGCATTGATAAGTGCGGATTAATCATTAAATATTCCCCTCGCTTGTCATATACCACATCATGTATCGAATGAGATTTCATTGGCTTTAAACAGAAACTGAGACTTTAGAAATATGAGCGACTAAATCGCTCCTAAAATAAGAAAACCATCAGATGATAGAAGCTACAGAAATTAGAAGTCAGCAGTGGAAAGTCCTCGCGTTAATGTTTCTTGCTTACGGCGGCTCAATGCTATGTCGAAACACAATAGGCGCCTTAAGTCCCGCAATGTCGGAAGATCCGGAGATCATGTTGACGACCTCGCAACTTGGAGAAATTTTGGCCTGGGGTGCAGTGGGCTCAATTGTTGGTAAATTTTTTTCGGGTATTGTCGCAGACTTGATAGGTGGAAGGGTCGCTATATTCTTGTGTGTATTTGCAGTGGCAGCATCGACAATAACTTTTTCGCTACCCTCTTCTTTATTCTTTTTTAGTCTAATTCATTTCGTGTTGCGTGTGTCGCAAACCATCGGTTGGCCATCTGTTGGTTTGTTAATCAATCAATGGTTTCCAAAGCAGCACTATGGGAAATCGTGGGGAATCATATCAACAAGTTCTCGAATTCATACTGTAATCTCTGCCGTCCTTTTGGGCGTGCTAGTTGCTGCGTTTAGTTGGAGAACTGCGTTTGTAATGGTCGGATCTTTCTATTTGGTAGGTTCGTTCATATTTTTTTACCTAATTAAGTCTTCCCCAAAAGATGTACGCATGGAAGATTTTAGTGAAGGAAAAGAACTTACTAATTTTACTCAAACGATAAAGGGTATTTTTAGTTGGCTCAAAGTAATCAAGGGCGATTCATGTTTTGTTTATATAACAATTATGATGATGATGATGTTTGTACTCTATGATTTTATAGGCTACGCCCCCCTTTACTTAAGCCAAGCTACTGGACTGTCTGCGTCAGATGCTGCCGTTGCTTCAGCATTTTTTCCGCTCGGGGCGCTCATATCGGTGGTGATTTTCGGATTCTTGTATGACCAGTTAAAATTCGACCGACTCCGGGTAGTGCTTATCACCTGCCTTGGTTTAAGCACCGTATCGATTGGTTTGTTATGGTCGTTGAGTTCTTTACAGATTAGCGTAGGCTCGATTGAATATCTAAGTTTTCTTCTAATATTTGTGTTTGGTTTTACGATGGCGCCAGCATGGTACTTGCCAGTCAACGTCTATATAACCGGTTTGGGAGGGAACCATATTGGATTTACTCTCACGCTTGTAGACTTATTTGGTTACATTGCTTCAGCAATATTTAACGTCATTGCTGGGAGATTGGCAGAATCAAGTTGGAGTAACTATTTGCTATTCGTCATGGTTTTCTGCGTATTGTCTACAATTTTTCTATTTTTATTCTTTGAAGCAATGAAAAAGAAAATCTGAGAATGGTCTATTTCTCTCCATGGTCTCAAAGCAGAATTTTATTAGTACTTTTCATATTAACACTGAGTCTTTAGTCGCGGAGAATGCGAGTACTAATTTAGATCAATATTGCTTCCTAGGGAAAATCACTATCAAAAAACCTGACATAGCCTGCGCGCGTCAAAGAGGGATGCATGAATATTGCGTGACGCAACAGAGTCACCAATTCGGTATAGTCTGAACCGCCCATCTGGATTAGGCTCAAGTGATTGAGCTTTGAATTCTGTCAATTCTTTATAGTCGATTTGACCATGATTCTTAGAAATTGATTTGAGATCAAAATATATGTCATCGTTCGGTAAGGTGCCATACTCCACAACGACCTGGTCATAGATGCGAATGCAAGGCTTTTCGGTGTAGTCATTCCAAAGATGTGCTTCAAGATACCCATCTCTTTTTTTAATTCCCAGTAATTGCAGATCCGTTGTCACATTCTCACACCCTTTATAAATTTCGCCAAGCATAGGTGGGTAATTCGTCGCTCCGATCCATGAACCAATCATACGGTCACGAGTAATGAATTCGACCTGGCAACCTTTTTTTAACGCCATTTCAGCACAGCTAGGAGCAACTTCTGTACCATTTTCATCGTAAATTAGTATGTTGTTGGCCAGAGGAATTTGGCAATTTAGTATATCCCAGGTAGATACAACAAGGTCTTGACCAAACTCAAGAAATTCAAAATTCGGGATTCCACCAGTAGCGATGATTACGATATCCGCTCTTAACTCAAGTACATCTTTAGCTTCCAAATATCGGTCATAGTAAATAGGCACACTTATTTGCTGCAGTTCGCCAAGCAGCCAGTCAACAACACCTAGTAGATTTTCTCTCCGTGGTGCCTTCGCTGCAGTTAGTACTTGTCCCCCTGCGTGAGACGCAGCCTCAAAAACGCTTACATCGTGTCCTCGCAGCGCTGAAACCCGAGCTGCTTCCATTCCTGCGGGCCCAGCTCCTATAACCAAAACTTTTTTTGATATGTTTCCTTTAGAGGTGATCAGCTGTGGCACTGTTTGCTCGCGGCCCGTTGCTGGATTGTGTAGGCAGTAAGCGGCCCCGGTTAGATATATTTGATCGATACAGTGGCCAGCCCCGACACATGGACGAATACGGTCCTCATTGCCGTCAGTAACTTTTTTAATGATGTGCGGATCTGCAATGTGCGCCCTTGTCATCCCAACTAGATCAACAGAATTCGACTCAAGTGCATGGCGTGCTGTAGCTACATCGGCTATACCACAGGAATGAAGGATCGGGATATTAAGCTGGGATTTGACTCCCTTGACCTTCTCTAAAAATGGCGCCGACGGTGAGCCTAGCGGTGGAATAACCCGACTCATAGACATTTCATTGAGACTACTGGCTCCCCAAACAATATTTAGATAATCCACTAATCCACTGTCCACATACCGCATCATAATGTGAAGGGCCTCTTCCTCACTCCCACCACCGCGGATGCCCTCACCACCAGAAACACGCAACCCGACAACAAACTCATCGCCCACCTGCTTGCGCACTTCCTTGATTACCTCAAAGTTGAAGCGTAATCGATTGTCCAGAGAACCACCCCAGTCGTCATCTCGGAAATTTTGTGATGGTGATACGAATGATCCAGCCAAATGACTAAAACTGAGAATTTCTACACCATCTAATTTGCCTTCTTTAGCTCTTCGAGCGGCCTGACCATAATCTTTGATCACCCGGATAATATCTTCCTCTTCAGCAATTTTGGGAAATCTACGATGGGCCATCTCCCGTTGGCCAGAGGACCAAATCAGAGGCAACCAGTCACCTTGTGCCCAATTTGAGCGACGTCCCATGTGTGCGATTTGGGTAATAACGGCACAGTCATATGCGTGCAAACCGCCGGACAGTTCTTTAAGCCAGGGTATAACCTTGTCATCTGAAAGATCGAGGTTTCCAAATGTACCGGGAGAATCTTGGCTAACCACAGCAGACCCGCCAATCATGGACATACCAATACCACCCTTAGCCTTTTCCTCATGATATAGGCGATACTTTTCTTTCGGCATTGAGTCTTCAGTCAAAAATGGTTCATGGCAGGCTGAAAATACGCGGTTTTTTAATTTGAGGTGTTTGAGAGTGTAGGATTGTAATAAAGGATCTTTGCTGGTGGTCATTTACCTGTCTGCCTAATTGGGAATTTCCTGAGTTGATTCTATAAGGTAATTACGTCGACGCTCGCCGGGTGCCACAAAGCGCTTTTCTCCCGCCGCCCTCGCAACCTCTATCTGATCCTGTTGATAGCGGTTAATTTGACGCAGAATAATGGGGCCGAGCAGTTTTTCATGATCGGGAGTGATTTGACGCATTGCAAACTTGGCAGTCGTGATAGCCAGATCGAAGTCGCCGCTCGAGGCTTGCGCCATGGCTAATGTAGATAATGACATGGGCTCAGGGAGGACGAACTGCTGTATGGCTTGTTCTGCAAGCTCAAGCGCTTCGCTGGAGTTTCTCTTTTTTGGATCAGGATGAGTTGCCAGTAAGCGGGATGTCGCCTGCAGAACTGTCGGTTCATTCGGAGTAAGCCTAATAGCGTTGCGGTAACTCTCTAGGGCTTGTTCGAATTTGCCTAGATATGCTTGCACGCGACCCAGACGATGAAACGTTGGCGCCGAGCTGCTATCTAATTTTGTTGCGTTTTTAAGGTGAGACTCCGCCTCAAAAATCTGATTTAAAAGAACGAGGACTATTGAAATATTGACGTGTGCTTGCGCATCGTTGGGGGCAATCTGGATATATCGCTTCCAATGTGTAAGCGCTTCATCCAACAGACCCAGTTCCGCGAGTGTTATGGCTAGATTCTCCAGAACCGTCAAGTTCTTCGGTTCCAGCTTAAGCGCCAATTTTAATTGGGCTACTGCATCAGAGATCTTGTTAGTGTTCCGATAGCTCTTAGCCAATTCAAAGTGACCAACAACAGTGGGCTCTATTTCTAGGAGTTTTTTTTGTCTTTCAATTATTTTATTTTGTAAATGAAGCCTAGAAGAGTGACTCAGAATTGCATCCTTATCCTCTCTTATTGGATTGACCTGAATCCACAAATCGGCCATTTCGTTATATGACAAAGGGCCAAATTCGACGTCTTGTGGAGGACTACTGGGGTTTTGTGAATTACTTTTGGAGTTGTTATATCTGAATTCCACGGAAATTATTGTTCCAGCAGGCAAAAATAGGGGATTTTTAAAATGAAATTCTTTCTGTTCATTGATGTCCCACTTCTCAATCCTCATTAACTGCTTGTGGCTGTCGTCTGGGAGAGTCGTCGTAACGTTGACGGTTTCACAGATATAGTGGCAATGAGGCAGTAACTTGAGAACTTCAACAGCGATCGGTAATTTAATACTATCTTCAATTGAGAAATCAGAGACGCCAGCAGTGATTGGGAGCCAACGGGAACCAAGCCAAATTAGTTCCGGGTTCAGGAGACTGTCACTGTCAGTGGTATAGAGTCCAATTTTAGGATCAATTAACATTTCTTTGGCCGCAGGCATCATATGCAGTTGCACAACGAGATCTGCACCTGCTGGAAGGCGCCAAACAAGGTCGCCGGACAAATTAGCAGTTTGACCTGGCAACCAATTTACAAAATGGCCATCGGGGAAATGTGCCGTAGTATTATCCATTCCTCTGAACCCCGGATCAGAATCTTCTAGATCTTTCTGTCGAGAGTGATCCGTTTTGTCTAGACGAAACTCGGCATGATGAACTAGCCCCGGGTTTGACAGCTTGAAGTCAAGTGCTCTGACATAGAGATCAGTCGCTGATACATTAGGAATCACAAAACTACGGAAAACATCAGATCGGCCAGCCGAAAGAGAATAAGCGTGCGGGAACTGCAGAAGCAGGTCGGGCTCGCCAAGCTTCCAGTTAACACCGACAGACTGATTGAGATCTTGTTCGGCAAAATTGTGTTGATAGTCACCAGTTCTGAAGCTGATTCCCGAATTTAAGCAACCAGATAGGAACAAAATTGGAATAAGAAGCGCGGTAGCCGCTGGATACGGGAGTATTTGTTGCTCAGGATTGTTATATAAAGATTTACCTGACATAAGTGGCGAACTAATTGTCTTTGTCAGCGGACTGGCTTTCTTTCTCTCGTCGCTCCGCTTCTCGCGCTCCACGCAGCATATTAGCAAGAGCATAATTCCCCTCATGACAAGCAAACTCGAAAATATCTCCATCGGAGGAATCGAATATCATCTCTCTCGTATATGGGGAGGTATAGGTGCCGGGATCATTGGAGGTTATCTGATAACGCATCGCTGCTTCACCAATGCGAGTAAGTCGTTCAACATTCAGTTCAGCGCGATTGTGACTATACTCGCTTCGGTCTGAAAAATTTCGCGTCTCAATTACCAAAGTATCGCCGTCCCAGTAACCACGGGAATCGCCATGCCATAGTTCGATATTTTCGGGTGCATGGGGCGCGCCTGTCATTGGAATGATTCTAACGTTATGCATCATCTCCTGTACGATCACGACATAATCCCTAGATTGAACGATTTGCCAGTAGCTGTTGTAGCCGGGGTCAAGGTAGGGAACTCCGCTGCTAATGCAACGATCATCTAGGCTGAGAGTGTCATAGGAGTCGAGGGTCTCAAAACGCTCGCCGGCAGCGGCCGAGTTATTTCTGAGTTGGGCCATCATGTTGCGTCTGGCAATGCCTTCTTTAGTTAGAGGAGGGTATTTGCCATTTGGAGGGTCGATAATCTGCGAAGTTCGATTGTGTACACTGCGTTCGGCGAGCCAGAACTGGTCGTAATTTCCTGTACTTGGATCATTAGAATTGGAGTTACCTGTCAAGGCCGCAGTAATAACTGACTCACCAAACAGAGCGTCATCGGTCTCTGATGTAATTTCGCCTGCTCGTGTCGCAATCAACTGCATTTCCTCTGCGGTCAGAAATTCCCGCCCTTCAAACATATCCGGTCGTTCAACAGGTGTTACCGTATTGTTTCCCCACACTCCTTGTAGGTCTGGGTGTCCGTCAATTGTTCGAGGAGCCTGATAGTTAGATTGGGCAATGGCAGAGTTCCATCCGACGCAGCTGAAAATTATCAAAACGATGGGTTGAATCCAGTTTTTATTGATACTCATGTTGCAGTCTCTATGTCTTTGCATGATGATTTTGGTTGATTTTCTATTTGCTGAAAGCTACTTTATTCAATCGTATAATTAGAATATTATAACTGTACGGTTTATTTGCAAACTAGTCCAGCGAGTATAAAGTTGATTTTATACTTAAGGCTAATACCTCTCTATTTACAGATTTGAGGTTTGTACCATCATAAGAATGGATATTTTTAGAATTTCGGCAGAATGTTAGGGGAGCGCGAGATGTGTAAGTTTAATCTTTGGAAATTCGTTTTACTGACTGTATACGCACTATACCTCGTAGATCCCGGAGTTTCTAATTTAGTAATAGCAGCGGAGCCACTAACACTATCCGGTATTGTAACTTCCCAGGAGGAAGGTAGGATGGAAGGTGTGGTGGTCAGCGCGAAACGCGCAGGTTCACCTATCACAATCTCTGTCGTGACTAATGCAAACGGAGAATACCGCTTCCCGACCAATAGATTGGGGTCAGGTTCTTATGAGGTCGCAATTCGTGCAGTTGGTTACGATTTGGCTAGTTCCGATTCAGTTGAGTTGAAAGAGGAGCCAACCAGTCTTGATCTCCAACTTAGGAAAACCAGCAGGTTGTCATCTCAGCTTTCGAACGGTGAATGGATGATCAGTGCGCCAGGTACATTCGCCGAAAAGCAGTATTTTGATGATTGCACGATGTGTCATACCTTAGAGCGACCAATCAATTCTCGTTATGGGCCGGAAGAGATGTCGCGGGTAGTCCAACGCATGGGCGCTCATACACTTAATTCAACACCAGCTTTTCCTCACTTCAAATCATTTGTCACTCAGATGCTAAGTGAGCCACTTACGGAAGAAGAAATAGATAAGGGTAGGTATTTTAGCAGCGTTAATTTGAGTGGTGCAGATACTTGGGAGTTCCCGTTAAAGACGTTGCCCCGTCCTTCAGGCAAGGCAACACAAGTAGTTATAACTACCTATGATTTGCCGCGCCCGAATTCGGCTCCCCATGATGCCTTGGTCGGCCCTGATGGAAATATCTGGTATAACGATTTCGTTTCGCCTTACATCGGCAAACTGGACCCTGGGACCGGTGAGGTGACTGAATATGAACTTCCAGTACAGAAGCCCGGCTTTGCGGTAGGTAGCCACGCGATCGACTTTAGTGATGATGGTTTGATCTATGCAAGCGGAATGCACCAGAGCTATGTAGTTGAATTCAATCCGACAACAGAGGAGATGAAGACACTTCAGTTTCCTCATTGGCAGGTTGATAATGCGGGAAACGATTCTCGTATCACAGTGTTGGACCCTAGCGCTAAGTCAGTCAATGGCCTCATTTGGGTTAACGGATACAAAGGTGGGGAGATGGGTGTTGCCTACCAGGTAAACCCTGAAACCAATGAATGGACTCCTGTGACACATCCCGCCAGCGCGCCGCCTCACAACGCCTATGATGTCATTGCTGATTCACAGAATAATATGTATGGCATCAACATGGATAAAGAACACGTTTGGTGGACAGATGCGAAAACGTTAGAAACTAAATTTTACAGCATACCAACAGCGGGAGCTGGCGGCAGGCGAGGCAATGTGGATTTGAAGGATCGCTTATGGTGGGCTCAGTATAGGGGCAATGGCATCGGTATGTTTGACCCAGAAACTGAAACTATAACAGAGTGGCCTTTACCAACTCCTTGGACTAGCCCCTACGACGCAGAGTTCGATGAAGAGCGATATGTATGGACAGGGGGTATGAATAACGACCTCGCTGTTAGACTCAATGTTGAGACTGGTGAGTTCACTGAGTACCTGTTGCCATTTGAAACTAATATTCGACATGTCGATGTACAGATGACAGATAACCCCTCCAATCTGTCCAGCTTCTGGGTAGTAGGTCAAATCAACGGTAGAATCACCCGTGTCGAACCAACGGCACCTTGATCTCAATATGCAGGAGCGGCCGGTGGTTTAGATTCCAACCTGGCGATCCAGCGTGGCTAGTGGTAGAGATTATCTATCGCGCCTCCAGTATGTTCAGCCAACTTATCGTAGCTTGATAATTAGCTTTTAGTTAACAGCCGTTACACATCAATAAGAATGTTCTAATTCAATAAGTAAGATAAGTGCAGGGAGACAAAATCTATCCGGCTTGTATTCTCGCTATAGGCCGTCGTCATATAGAACTCTTGAGCTTTCAGGCTAAGTACTAACAATCAGTTAAATCCGAAGCAAAACTCAACGTGGAAAAACAGGTGCTAGCCTTTTTTATTGGACATTTCATTCAGATGGCTGTATAAATATTTATTCAATTGTATAAGATAGTCAATTGTATAAGATAGGCAGTTGTATAAAGAAGACTATTCTACGAGGAAGTATCTGCCTGACGGATAGTAGAAGTTCATCCAAATGCCCAATCATTATTTAGGGGAAACCGCATGTTTAAAAAAGACAAAATAAGCAGAACCTTATCTCCTGCAATAGCGATAGCTATTTTAGCTCCAAGTGGATTTTTGTCTCCTGCATTGGCGCAACAGAGCGAGGAGAATCTAGAACAAATAGTTGTTACTGGTACCCGTGGTCGGGAGAGAACCGTAAATGACTCGCCTGTACCAATCGATGTGTTCAATATTGATGACATTACTCAGATTTCACTTACAGACACGAATGACATACTTCAGACATTAGTGCCTTCGTTTAACGTATCAAAAACCAACTTTTCTGGTGGTGCGTTTGTTCGCCCAGCGCGGTTAAGAGGCCTAGACAGTGATAAGGCTTTGGTGTTGGTTAACTCGAAGCGGCGTCATCGATCAGCTTTGGTAGATTTGGACGGTGCGGGCGCCCAAGCTGTTGATATGGCGACAATTCCATCGGTAGCAATTAGCAACATCGAGGTCTTGCGAGATGGCGCAGGCGCCCAATATGGTTCTGATGCCATTGCCGGTGTGATCAATTTCATCTTGAAGGAAAACCGAGACGGTGGTGCCATTACTGTTGATATTGGTGAGTATGGCGAAGGAGATGGTCAGTCAGTAAATGTCCAAGGAAATATTGGATTGCCCTTGGGTGATGACGGATTTATCAGCATTTCTGGTGAATATACTGATAATGAGCGGACCATCCGGGCGGAGCAGTACTGCGAGAGTTGGTGGTGCGCGGATCAAAGCAATCCGAAGTACCAAACATTCATGGGGCGCGGTAACTCAGCAGGGGCGTACGTACAAACACCAGTTTTCAGAACAGCCTATGAGAGTGGCCACCCCACTATTATTGATTCCGGAAACTTTACGCAACCTTGGGGTCAGCCAGCTGTTGAATCTCTGCGCACATTTTTCAATGCTGGCTATGATGTAAGTGAAAACAGTGAGCTGTATGCGTTTGGAAACTGGTCTGAGAGCGAGTCGAACTCCAACTTCTTTTTCCGGCGCCCATCCATTAGTGTGTTCAAACCAATGCGAACGCCAGATGGGTCTACCTTCTCATACTTGGACCTGTTCCCTGCCGGCTTCACCCCGCAGAGCTTTGGCGACGTGGAGGACAGGTCATTGGTAGCCGGCTGGCGCGGAGAGTGGGACAGTGGCCTAACCTATGATTTTAGCTACCGCAGCGCTGAAAGCGAATTTGAGTGGAACTTGCAGAATACTGTCAATGCTTCCATGGGAATTGAATCGCCTACTGAATTCCATCTCGGTAATCTGGTGAACGAAGAAACTCAGTATCAGGCAGATTTCACTTGGGAATTTGATTCTGGTGTTCTGCTTGCCTTCGGTGCCAGCTTTTTGGATGAAGAGTACGATATAAGAGAAGGTGAGCCAGCTTCTTACGCACCTGGTACCTATTCAGTGCCGGATCCTCATGGATTCTGCAATGCCGATGGAACTTCCTCGGCAGCGGGGGCGGCTGTGATTGCGACCGGTTCTACGCTGGATTGTGCCAATAGTTCGGACCCTGTGTTTTACGTAGGTCAAGTTGGGTCAAACGGCAATCCTGGATATGGACCTCAATTTGCGGATAGTTATGGAAGAGAGGCGACATCACTGTATGCTGATCTAAGCCATCAAGTGACTGATAACCTGTTCCTACAGGGTGCGGTCCGAGGTGAAGACTATGACGACTTCGGCACGGAAGTAACTTGGAAGTTAGCGGGTATCCTGGATGTAACTGAAAACTTTGCCATTCGCGGCTCGCTCGGGACTTCCCTTCGCGCTCCGACCCCAGGTCAGCAAGGCACGGCGAATATTGGTGTGCGGGTGCCGAATGGAGTTCCTGTCCTTCGTGGTTTGTTCCCAGCTTCATCCGCTGTAGCCCAAGCAATAGGAGCTCAGCCTCTCAAGCCTGAAATGGCGGACAGCTACACAGTCGGATTCACAGCGGATATAGCCAATGTCAACCTTACGGTGGACTTTTATAGCATAGACATTGAAGACCGTGTTTTCATCAATGAAGATGCTAACGATGTGTCTACAGATCCGTCTGCTGGTGCTGCTTACGCAAGATATCAGGCTCTGGTAGCGACTGGTGTGGCCAATGCTGAACAATTTGGTCAGGTGAATTATTTTGGTAACGCTTTTGACACCACTACCGAAGGGGTGGATGTTGTAGCAACAACGCCTATTAATTGGGGGCGCAATGGTGTCACTAATATAAGCTTTGCTCTGAACTACACTGAGAACGACTTCGATAGCCCGCTAAGCCAGGTCGGGACTTTCTTGACGACAGAGGAAATTGTAGACTATCGAAAACTGCGTCCGGAGACGCGAGGAATCATCACCGCCCGACACGAAGTGGACCGGCTAGCGGTGATTGGGCGGCTTAGCTACTACGGCGACTATGAGAAAGCCAAGAGTGATGGTTCTCTTCACCAGCGTTTCAGCAGCGTCCTATATACTGATCTCGAATTTCAATATCAGCTCAATGATGTAGTCAGGCTGTCGGGCGGCGCCAGAAATTTGTTTGATGAATATCCGGACAAAGGGATCACTGAAACCAGTTACGTTTGTTGCGGAAACTTATATGGTTACCAAAACAACCTGGACTGGCAGGGTAGGTATTACTACGCTCGCGCATCGATGAGTTTTTAGTAGTTTCATTGTCCTGATTAACATCAAAATGAAAGTTCTCCCGCGGAGTAGTTGTCTTAGTCGTTGACAGCTGCTCCGTATTTTTATTTTCCTGTTCAGATTTCACATTAGAAAGTTTCTCATTAATCTGATTTTTATGGGGAAGCCGAGTTAGATCAATTATTAGAAAGTTAGTGGTTTTTGCTGTTTCGATAGGTCTATTTTCAGGTAGGGAAGAAGTACGAGATCAGTAGATTCAGGGTCTGTCTGATAGACAAGAAAGCATTGCATTAAATATCCGGAAATAGTAATTTATACAAAAGTGTAAAATGATTTATAAAAATCATGTGGTAAGGTGATTACTTTATTAATAGTTTGTCGATTGCAGCACCGCAATTTTTACATGATGTCTGTTATTGTTGAGTAACGTTAGTATCGAATTCACTCTCTTTTCAATTGAAACCTTAAAATTAGCTACTCCAGTTCATCCTACATTAAACATATGAGGAGACAACCATGATAAGAAACCACGCAATTTGGATCTTAACGATCATGTCTTTGTGGTTTTCTTTGACAGTATCAGCTGAGGAAGAGATTACTTACGCAAACCAAGTCTCGAGAATTATTCAGGATAATTGCTTGGTCTGTCATCAACCGGGTGCTATTGGTCCAATGTCCTTTACGAGTTATGAGGAGGTGCGCCCGTGGGCTCCGCTTATTTCGTTGAAGGTACAGTCACGTGAAATGCCTCCCTATCACTATGATCACGATGTCGGCATACAAGAACTGAAAAATGATTGGCGTTTGTCTGATGAAGAGATAAGCACTATTGTCACTTGGGTAGAATCTGGCTCTCCTCTGGGAAACAACGAAGATCTGCCGCCTACCAAAGAATTTCCAATTGCTGGAGAGTGGCTCTATCAGGAAGAGCTGGGCCCTCCTGATCACATTATTTATTCCGCCAAATGGGACGTTCCAGCGGACGGTCAAGATTCATGGTGGGAACCTAGAGTACCTTCAGGAATCACTGAAGATCGATGTATTAAGGCTGTGGAAACTCTTCCTTCTGCTGCAGCTCTAGGATCAACGCATCATGCCGTCACGACCATCCTCACTAAAGGGGAAAACGATGAATGGGAATGGAACAGTCTCTTGTCTGAATTCGCGATGGGTAAAATCGGAGAGAAAATCCCTAAGGGAGCCTGCAGAGTAGCTCCTGCAGACTCCATGATCGAATGGAGCGTTCATTACTATCCAGACGGAAAGGCAGTAGAAGATGATCAGGTTGCTGTCGGTATTTGGTATTACGATGAAGACGACGACTTCGACAAGGATACTGCTTACTATCAGGATGTAGACAATTATTATCTGAGCCAAGGAATCGACTACATGATTCCTCCGAACGGGAAGTTGATGACACAAGGCTATCATTCCTTCGATCACCCGGTGCGGATCGACAGTTGGCAGCCACACATGCATCTGAGAGGCGTTGCTCAATCGATGGAGGTATTTGACCCAGCCACAGGACGAAAACAAGTTCTGAGCAAAGCTTCAAATTGGAGTGCAGGTTGGAACCATAGCCATACCTATGAAGAGGGATACCAACCCTTGATTCCCACTGGTGCGGTATTGATATTGACTGGTTGGCACGATAATACAGCTGACAACCCTTGGAACCCTGACCCTGATCAGTGGGTAATTTCCGGGCAACGAACAGGGGATGAGATGTCTCATGCATGGATTGCAATTACTCATCTAGATGAAGAAGGATACCAAGAGGTGTTAGCAGAGCGTCAAGAGAGTGGAACAGCTTCACTTGGAGTGCTGCAGAATAGATGAATAGTTTAGTAAGCGCTCGCGCATGCGCTGTAATGTTACTGTCAGTAGGGCTGTTTATAACATCCGTTTCCGCTCAACTACCTTCAAACCTTAGAAACTACCCACTAGGAGAACAAAAAGCTAGTGGAGACATTGTTGCACCTATTTTTAATGGTTGGATTGAGAACGAAGATGGATCTGTGCGGCTAATTTTTGGTTTCGCAAATAGGAATAAAGAAGAGATAGTTGATGTACCTATTGGTTCAAATAATTTTATTGAACCTTCTCAATTCAACGGAGTTCAGCCCACGCATTTTCCTATTTATAACAGAGGTGGTTTCGTCGGCATAAACGAACGAGGGGCTTTTGCTATAACTGTACCCGCTGAAATGGCTGGTACGGAAGTAATTTGGACCCTAAAGCACGCTGGGTATGAATACTCGATTCCTGGAAGAGCCACATCGACAACTTATGAATTGAGTGACGATGGGGCAGCCTTCGGCTCACTCCTTCCTGCGATTCGGTTTGAAATGGATGGGATGGAATCAACCGACCATGAAGGAATTATTGCTGAAAGGCTCACCATATCTGTAGGAAAACCGCTGACATTGTCAGCTTTCGCGCAAGATCGTAGTAATAGAGATGCATATCCTGAGAACAATGAATTTCTTCATTATCAAATCGGAGCAGAGTGGATATTTCATCAAGGACCAGCAGCTCCAGATTTTTCTCAAGCTTTCATCACAGGTGAGCAACGTGTGAAGCAAAGCGGCACAGAAGTAGGGCCTGAGGATTGGACTAAGGTGCAGACAGAGGCAACATTTTGGGAGCCTGGAGACTATTTGATTCGCTTGCGCATAGATAACTTCTTAGCTCCTGATAGTAGGTTCGATTATATGTGTTGTTGGTCAAACGCGTTCGTTCCAGTGACTGTAACGCCATAGATTTTCGACTGCATGCTGCGAGTGTGATCAAAAACAAGATTTCGCTAACTCGAATGAAAAGAATAGGACGATTACAACTTCTTCTTAAGCAAACTGCGGTTGGAATCTTTTCCGCTAAAAAAGCTGCCTATGTAAAAAATAGATTTCAACTAATTTCGGGTACATTTCTAATGATCAACTTTCTTTTCTTGAGTACGGTTTTTGCCGCAGGCGGGTATACAGTCCCCCGAACTGAGTGGGGACAGCCGAATTTTCAAGGCGTCTGGAATTTTTCATCTAATGTACCTATGGAAAGGCCTGACCATTTTGGTGAGCGCGAATTTCTTAATGCTAAAGAAATAGCCGCAGCCTCAGCACCGTCTCCGGTTGCGGAAAATGTCATAGGAGAAGAAGCCCTTTTACCTGAAGGAGAGGTGGGCAAGTCTTACGATGATTTCTGGAATGAACAAACCAGTTTTAGTGATTCTATCCGCACCTCGCACATAATTTATCCAACAAACGGACGCGTACCGCAACTGCAAAATGGAGTTGCTGTGCAGTTTGGTACTAGGGGTTCTGAAAAAACTGCAGACAGGCCTGCTAGGCATCTAGCGCGGGGCATTGGTGCTGACGGCCCAGAAGATCGTGGTCTTTCTGAAAGATGCCTTGTTGGTTTTAATGCAGGTCCACCATTCACTCCCAGTGTATACAACAATAACCTTCAAATTTTCCAGAATCGAGATACAGTAGTCATTATGACTGAAATGATTCATGAGGCCCGTATTGTTTCGCTCTATGAGTCGGAGGCAGAATTGACTTCATTGCATGAAGATATACGCCTGTACTCTGGAGATTCCATGGGCTATTGGGAGGATGATACATTAGTCGTTAGAACTAAGAATTTTAATACCCTTGTTGCTAGCTTTGGAGGGCTTGCCGCTGATTTAGGATTGCCGGGAAATGCTTATGACAAAGTGTTAACTGAAAAATTTACAAGGGTTGGACCCTCTATTATCGAATATGAATTCACGGTTGATGACTCATCTACTTATACTGACAAATTCACTGGCGTAATTCCTATCGTGAAGGTTGATGGGTTGATCTATGAATATGCCTGTCATGAGGGGAATTATGCCATGTCAAATATGTTGAGAGGTGCAAGAGTTCAAGGGGCGGACCGTTAAGCTGATGTTAAACAGTTCTTGATTGCATTGTAATAGCAATTCTGCGCCACAGAGCGTAATAATGTGAACGAAACTCGTCTTGACTATAATTATTCAATTGTATAAATTTATGCATTAGTATCATGGAGATATAAGTTATTGCGCGAGCCAGGCTAAAGAATCTTTCTAGTGCTGCGGTCTTACGGCGGTGCAAGCCCCTCTGCATCATTTGATGTGAGAGGGACAAGCATTACAAAAACATCAAATAGTGTAACGAGAGCTCATAATCCGGAAAGTGAGGTAGGGTAATGTTGAAAATACACAAATCAAATTTAGTCAAAGGCTTGCTGTTGTTTTTATTGCTGGCTTTAAGCTTGAAGGGATTCGCTCAGGGAACGACCAACCCATATCGGACGGTTCCAGCTTGGGCAAAGTTACCAAATGGTCGGCAAATGGGTGCGGTCGGTGATGTAGCTGTTGATCCCGATGGAAAGCATATTTGGGCCGTTGTCAGGTGCGATGCGCCCCGAGCGAATTTTGGCTATGAGTGTTTGAACTCTGACTTGGATCCAATTCTCAAATTCGACCCCGAAGGCAATTTGGTAGAGAGTTTTGGTGCAGGATTGTTTATCTGGCCACACGGTATGGACATTGATGATGATGGTAACGTTTGGGTTACAGAATCGGTGCGCAGAGACCGGCTACCGGCTGGCGACCCCCGTGCACATCAAGTGATCAAGTTTAGTCCAGACGGAGAAGTTTTAATGGTTCTGGGTACTCCTGGAGAAGAAGGTAGCGCTAACACACATTTTACGTCGCCTTCCGATGTTGTGATCGGTGATAACGGAGACATTTTTATCGCCGATGGCCACAACGTAGATGGCAATAATCGCGTAATGAAATTTGCCAGTGACGGGACCTTTATCAAGTCCTGGGGAAAAACAGGATACGGCCCCGGGGATTTCAGAGCACTTCATACGATCGCGATCGACAATGAGGGAAGAATCTTCGTAGGTGATCGTTCAAATAGTCGTACGCAAATTTTTACTCAAGATGGGGAGCATCTCGCCACTTGGACCCAGTTCGGCAGACCCAGCGGGATTTCCTTCGATAAGCATGGAAACGTTTTTGTTGCTGATTCTGAATCTGACAATGTTGAAAATCCAGGTTGGGAAATGGGAATCAGAATTGGTGATGCGAATACTGGTTGGGTAAATCATTTTGTCCTCCTCCCGTATGGCAACCCCCACGTGATTAGTGGCGTAGGGGCCGAATTTGTCGCAGTGGACGCAGAGGGGAATATGTACGGAGGCGAACCGATGGGTCGGAATATTCAAAAGTATATACGTGTCCGACCATAGCGAAATTAGTTTCATCGGTATTTCAGGTACACAAACAAGCTTTGTATGACTCGAGACCCCGGGAACGCGGTTTGTTGCTTCTTTGTGATACTGGCTTTCCTGAGAGATTATTCAAGAGCTTCTTAGCATGAGTTTGAATTTTCGTTTGAATCAGGCAATTAGTTATTAGATTTCTGCGTAACACCTAAAAACTTCTGAGGCCGCGTTTGATGTTAGTAGTAAGAGTACTTTTTTCGACTCTGTGTATTTGGGCAGGATTTCTTGGCAGCGCGCCTTTAGCTCAAGGTCAAACTGGCACCACTGTGAATGCTGGAGACTGGCCCAATATCCATGGCGAAGTCTCCTCACACCGATACTCTCCTCTTGACCAGATAAATTCAGACAATGTTGCTGAGCTGGAAATTGCATGGCGATTTTCAACTAAGAATTTCGGGCCTATTACCGACTTTGTTAATCCGTCCACGCCGCTGGAAGTGGATGGTATCTTGTATGCAAATATCGGTATTACACGCAATGTTGTGGCTCTTGATGCAGCTAGCGGCCAAGTGCTCTGGCTCTATCGCTATCGGGAAGGGGATAGATTCGATGAAGCGCCACGCAAGGGAGCAGGGCGAGGCGTTGCTTACTGGACGGATGGCAACAAAACCCGAATTATCGATGTTTCTCCGGGTTATCTTATGGTCTCATTGAATGCTGAAACTGGCATTCCAGACCCTGACTTTGGAAACCAAGGTGTTGTGGACCTATTCGAGGGAGTAAGAAACGGCGATGATCCTCGCTACCCTTACCCTGAAATCGGGCTATCTGCTCCGCCGCTGGTAATGAATGATGTAATTGTTGTTGGATCAGCGCACCGGGGTGGTGGTAGGCCACGTTCAAAATTTAATACGAAAGGAGACGTTCGCGGCTTTGATGTGCACACTGGAGAGCTTCTATGGACCTTTCATACTATTCCGGAACGCGGCGAAGTAGGTTATGAATCCTGGCAGACAGGAATCGAAATCACTGGCAATGCAGGGGTTTGGGCGGCTATTTCAGGTGATCCGGAGATGGGTCATGTCTATCTGCCAACGGAAGCAGCGACAAGTGATGCCTATGGTGGAGAAAGGCATGGAGATAATCTATTCTCCAGCAGCGTGGTTACCGTGGATGTCAAAACTGGTCAGCGCATATGGCACTACCAGCTTGTTCATCATGACATCTGGGACTACGACATTCCTTCTCCTCCAATAGTAGCGGATTTGCCAAATGGCCGAAAAGTAGTTATGTCGGTGACTAAGCAATCATGGGTCTATACCTTTGACAGATTCACGGGAGAACCAATCTGGCCTATTGTCGAGAGACCTGTGCCTGCGGGAGATGTGCCAGGCGAGTGGTATTCTCCAACTCAACCTTTTCCCACCCACCCTGCGCCATTTGATCGTCAGGGTTTTACTGAAGATGACTTGATCGACTTTACACCAGAGCTCAGAGCCCTAGCACTTGAAGCCACGAAGGATTACCGTCTAAGCCCCACCGTGTTCACACCGCCTTCACTGGCTGCTGCAGCTGATGGAACTCGGGGTACGCTTTCATTGCCAAATGCCACTGGCGGTTCCAATTGGGAGAGTTCAGCATATGATCCGGAGACTGGAATTCTTTATGTGCCTTCACGAACACAATTGGGAGTCATGTCACTGGCAAAATTTGATGGTTCAGACCTTGACCTCAGTCAGGGTTTTGGAGTTCGAATTCCTCGTGTGCAGGGGCTGGAGCTCGTTAAGCCTCCATATGGACGAATAACAGCCATAGACATGAATTCAGGGGAGCATCTTTGGATGATCGCTAATGCTGATACACCGGACCGGCTCATCAATCACCCGTTGTTGGCAGGGATTGACCTGTCCCGGACCGGAATTCCGACACGAGCTGGTATATTACTCACAAAAACTTTGTTATTTGTGTTCGAGGGCACCGGCGCAGCAGGAGCTAGCCCTATAATGCGCGCTGTGGACAAGCTAACTGGTGAGATAATAGCCGAAATTGATTTGCCGTCTAATCAGACGGGTCTGCCTTTTACCTATCAACATAAAGGTAAACAATATCTTGGTGTATTTGTCGGAGGGGGGGGTAGAGCGGCTGAGCTTATTGCGATGGCACTGCCCTGACAGAAGTCTGAATGACAATTGTTGGTGTAACGTAAATATAATCTTTGATGAGCAGTCTGCACTTCATGGTATAGGAATAACGGCTAAATAAAAGTACGATTGTGATGAACCCAGCACGTTTTTATGCACCAAAAACTCCAGTATGTTCTAACCGTCTCCTACGATAGAACGCTGTTCTCTTTCACTACGCGCTTTCAAAAGTTTTTCATAACCCTCCTGATCTAGGTGGGTTACAGCTATCCAAGCATGGTTCATCTCATCTCCAGTGCGGCTGCCCCATACAACAAATTGGTCTGAATCGGTAACATTCGGATTATTCGAAGTATTATCATACCATTGCTTTAGAACAAGAATAGCTCCTGCAGGGAGCAAAGGTGCGACATCAGGGTCGTATATATGGCTGTGGTGCCAGGTGGCACTCCAATTAGATATTTGACTTATGGATTCTGTAATGCCGGTTTCTGGATAGAATACTTCAAGAGATGCGGCATTCATACGGAGATGTCCGTGAGGCTGAAAGCTATCAATACGCACTGGATGTTCAAAAGAATGAAAACCCTCTACCATCGCATATCCGTTCGGAGGTACAAGTAGGCTATCCTCTCGCCCAATTTGATATTGTTTAAGGTCTTGTTTATAAACCGCTTGTTCCTCATAGCCTTCCGGATGCAACCATAAGCCCACTTCTACGACATTGTCCTTTATCATCTCGCCTTGTGCGGTGGCTCCTAAGCCGCCTGGGAACATATGTATACTCCAATGCACCTGAGAGCCAGCAGGGACTGTGCGGCAAACCCCTTCGGGAACAAGTTCTCCCCACTTACCCATGGCGTACTCGGTCAATTGGCCATATGTGGCGAATTGACCATCTCCCGTCGGCGCATAAATATCGGAATTAGCGTGATGGACTACCGCAGCGGCATCGCCACGAGGCTTCACTTGTACCGCTTTGATGCAGCGATCTGACTCCAAGCCAAGATCTACGAAATGCTTGCTCCAAAGGTCGCTTCCACTCGCTGGTATATCCATGGGTATGGACGCTACAACCATGTCTGGCTCACCGAGTTCTGCTGAGAAATTCCACTCGTTTGGGTCAGGTAGTTCAGGCATTTCCACTGCAATGTCAGGATTACCACGAGGCGAACCTTGATTAACCCATGCGACGATGGTGTCAATTTCCGCCTGTTCCAGTCGCCAATCCCCCTCCAGACTCTGGATGCCAATGCCATGGTCATAAGCATAAGGTGGCATTTCGCGGCTAGCCACTTTCAGTTGAATAAGAGGAGCCCAGGGACGAACTTGGTCGTAATTAGTTAAATGCATTGGCCCAATGCCACCTTCGCGGTGACATACCACGCAATTTTCGTTAAGGATGCGACCAACGTCTTCGGTGTAGGTTACCTCGTCAGCAACTTTGGCTTGCGCCAGTACGCTGTTCTGTGTACTTAGGAGTACGAATATCGCTATGTTGAGACAGACGTTGATAATCTTCATTCTTTTTTGCTCCTGAATCAAAATTTTATTCAATCGTATAAATTAATGATAACTTCCTATGATTACAAGCAATTTTTCGGTCTACGAAACCTGCTTTCGTAAGGCATCGGAAGCTCGTAAATCTTTAAAATCTCCCAATATGTTTTGCATTCAAATGTGATAATCAAGGCGTTACGTTGATTCTCTGGTAAATGTTTGTCCAACAACACTGGCTAGTATTAGAACTATCGGGTGCAGCAAAATTGTCTACCTTGGCATGAATGATATAGTTTCCGGGTTCGGAAAAACTAGCGTAGACTCGCGCTAGCCCTTCTGGGCCAGGGACTGAGACTACGTTAGGTCCGATCTTATTGGATATTAGTGTGCAGCCTTGACATAAAACCGATGGTTCTTTTGGCTTTGCTTTTGAATCGTTGTCGCGAATATTTTCTGGGTGGGGGATGAATGTAACTAAACCGGGGCCTTGATATTTATTGAATGTAACTGTCAAAGGTAATACTTTTGCAAATCGCGGATCGCTGACATCGCGGATGGATAAGTCACTGACGCTAACAGTCAGTAGCACTTCAGATGCGACTTGTACATCGGCATCATAGTCGCGTACCGAGGTCGAAAGGCCCGATGAAATATCACTACTTTCGCCGAAACCGGCAAGTGGCTGAAGAGCACCTTGTGGGCGCGGCAAGATGAAGTCCAGCTCATAAGCTGCGCGCCCAGCTCTTCCTGGTACCCTCAGAACTTCCTCATCGCCTGTGGTCAAGTTCCACCAGACATCAATATCTACTTCATCCGCCGGCACTTTAACCATGAACACGCCAGTACCACGACCGGGGGGGAAATGAGTTGGTTGTATGCCGTTGTACTCTATAGGATCTAAAAAATTAGACTTTCCCAGCGGAATATCAACAGCTTCGACATTCCTATTCAGATAGCCGTAAGAAAAACTTCTTGTGCCATCTGGATTGACTGTAAATCCTTCCATTATTGGAACGATAGGCAATCCATCGGGAGGTAATATATTTAAGAACCGGGGTTGCTGGCCGTTGCTGGAAACACTAACCAGTACGATTAGCAAGAGGCCGAATAAGCTGAGTGATTTATGCAAGTCATGCATGTTGGCTCTCCAGATTGCGGGCTTTGTCGAATCTCCTGACGTTTATTACAGTGCCGGGTATTAAAACGTTTGCACAATGGTTATATTATACAAATGTATATAAATCTTCAAGATACCAAGTAGAAAGTTCAACTAAGAAGAGCCCATGTCATAGTAATTTAGCCCTCAGGTTTTGGTTAGAATCATTAATATCTTTAACTAATTAGTTTTGTTCAATTGGCGTCGGTCAGAGGATTACCTACGAATGGCACCAGCGGGTGGTATCCAACGGTTCTTTTTGCCGAGGTAAGAATTTGGAATTTAACTTTCCCTGACTACTTTGAAGTGCGCCGAACACTGACTAAGTCGTAGAACAAACTGGAACAAAGTACCAGTCTTAATTTAGTGTGTGGTTCACTTGATTGTCCCATGAGTGTCCCATGGGTATTGAGAAAAAAGACGAGAAGGGATGTAAGTGACTGTTTTAATTGGTGGGCCCACGAGGACTCGAACCTCGGACCGACGGATTATGAGTCCCTCGCAAACAGTTGACCACAACTCTTAACAACAGCCTGCGTTCTCTAAGTTATTGTATCACTTAGCTTTGTTGATTGTCGTAGTTAGTCTTGAGTCGTAGTTAGTTGTCGCGCAGTGGTCCAAATTTGGTCCAAGAAATAGACCCACCCCCTTCTTTATATAAAGGCTTCCTAG
>MDSV01204137.1_pt1 | contig 37662 bp, 34 predicted proteins | sample 810851 | NCBI WGS metagenome assembly MDSV01 (sample SAMN05326640, study PRJNA326480) | marine metagenome | isolation source: seawater | place: Atlantic Ocean: North East | collected 2012 | reverse complement strand
GATAGAGAATACCAAAATGCAGGATATTTGGATGAGTATTATAGTGAGTCTTTTGTTTTAAGGGGTGAAAATGCAATTAGTTTATCTAATGATTTCTCTTACGGTTATGGAACTGAATACAAATATGATTGGGGTTATTTTGAGAACAGAGGATCTTATAGGGCATCTACAAAAGGACACATGAAAGATTTTGCTGTTTTTTTAAATGTTGGTTATAAAATATCGGACAATAAGATTTTATCTATTTTCACTCGATCAGATAAACATAATACAGCAGGTCAAAATGAAACTTATAAAATAAATTTTTCTCAAAATTTTTATGATTTTAAATTTGGAGCAACACATTCCACAGGTTTGAGAAATCCATCCTTATATGAACTTTATGGTTCTGATAACTACGGAATTAAAGGAAATGTTAATCTTAAAGCAGAAAAAAGTAAAACAAACGAGATTTTTGGAGAATACAAATTTAATGAAAATTATACTTTTAGTTCTACAGCTTATAGAACTACAATATTTGATAGAATTGAGAGTAATGCCGCATATTCACAGCATGAAAATCAAATATTAGAAATTAATCAAGAGGGATTAGAAAATAATTTTTCTTATAATGATCTAAATCAAATAATTTCAATATTTGCAAATTTTTCAAAGAGTAGGAAAACAAATGGTCATGCACAAAGCAGAAGACCTGACTTATCTTATGGAGCAAATTATTTTAAAAAGTTATCATCTGAAATATTTGGATCTTTAAATCTGAACATTAATTATAAGCACACAGGAAAATTTATTGATTGGGATGGTAGTAAAAATGCCAGACAAAAAAGCACTGATTTAATTGATATGTCAATTAATAAAAAATTTTTAGGTAATATAATATCATTAAGTATTACTAATCTACTCGATGAGGAATATGAAAAGCCTGCAACCTATGCTCAAGATGGAAGACAATTCAGAATTAATTTTAGAAAATTATACTAGTTGTTTTAATTATTTTGTTGTAAATCTTGAATTATGAATATTAAAAATACTAGTTTTTTTTCCTCACTTATAATTCTTTTTTCCTTAGTATTATTTAGAATAGTTCCACATCCTCCAAATTTTACTCCTATAATTGCTTTTGCAGTAATTTCTGCTTATTTTTTTAATAATCAAATTTTAGCATTTTTTATTTTAGCTTTGTCTCTAATAATTTCAGATTTTATTATAGGTTTTTATAATGGGTTTGTTTTCAATTATATCATATTATTTTTTTTATTATTTACCTCTAAAATTTTATTCAAAAATTTAAATTTTAAATCTGTGACGATATTATCTTTATATGGCTCAACTACTTTTTTTGTTATTTCCAATTTTATGGTGTGGTTAAATTCTGGAATGTATCAACATACTCTTGACGGATTGTTATTTTGTTATATTAATGCTATTCCATTTTATGGTAATACGTTAATTTCAACATTTTTTTATAGTTATTTGCTATTATTATTTGATGTGACTATAAAAAAATATGAATTTATTAGTAGATAGTATATTAGGACTTAGATTAAAATATAGAATATGAAAATAAAAAAAAATGAATAAAAAAATTAAAATTTATTTATGTGATCTCACATACGATACAATTGTATTGGTAACAGACACTATCCCGATTAATGTTGGTTACATTGCTTCATATTTAGATAAAAATCTTAAAGATCAAATAGAAATAAAGTTATTTAAATACCCAAATGAACTTCTTAAAGAGTTAAAAGATAACCCACCTGACATTCTAGGCTTAAGTAATTATTCATGGAACAGCAACCTATCAGAGATGTTTGCAAGGATTGGAAAAAAAATAAACCCAAACTTGATGGTTATTCAAGGTGGTACAAATATACCTCATGAAATAGACGAAAAGAAAAAATTTTTAATAAATAGACCGGCTACAGATGTTTATGCAATGTTTGAAGGTGAAAGATCAGCTTTAAATTTTGTTAAAAGATTTATAGAGACTCGAGATAATCCAAAACTTTTTTTTGAAAATCCAATTGATGGATGCGTTTTTATACATCCAGATACTAGAGGGACAGAGGATCCAAAATTTGTTGTAGGAAAATACTTAGACCGAATAAAGGATTTAGATGAAATTCCATCCCCATATCTAAATGGCATGTTAGACAAATTTTTTGATGGGAAATTAAGACCATTCATTGAAACAAATAGAGGTTGTCCATTCACATGTTCGTTCTGTCATACAGGCCATAGTTATTTTCACAAAATAAATAAATTTACATCTGAAAGAGTTAAAGCTGAAATCGAATATATCGGTAAAAGATGTGGTGAAAAAGGAATTCAACATCTACATTTAGCAGACCTAAATTTTGGAATGTATCCACAGGATAAGCTTGTGTGTGAATATTTATTAGAAAGTAAGAAAAAATATAATTGGCCACTTCAAATCATGGCCACAACTGGAAAAAATAATAAAAAAAGAGTTAGTGAAATAACAAGTATTTTAGGAGACATGTTTTCAGTTAATATGTCTCTCCAATCAATGAACATGGCTACATTAGAAAATATCAAAAGAGCAAATATACGGCAAGAGGACATCATAGCTGTCAATAATCATCTTAGAGCTGCAGGTAGATCAACAAAAGCTGAGTTAATAGTCCCATTACCTGGAGAGACAAAAGAAAGTTTTATAGAAGGTTTGGATATAGTTCTTGAAGCCAATGCTTCAACTGTAACAATTTATACTCTAATGATGTTGTATGGAACTTCATTTAAAAATCCAAAATATAGAGAAGATTGGGGTTATATTGGAAAATATAGAATAATTCCTCTTAATTTTGGAGAATACAATAATGAGAAATCATTTGATTTTGAAGAAGTAGGAGTTGGAACGAAAGATTTAAGTTTTGATGATTATTTATATGTAAGATCAATTGCGTTAATGGTTGAGTCTCTTCACAATGGTCGACCATTTCATGAATTTTTTGCATATGCAAAACAGTATGGAATAAGAGCAGGAACGTTTTTAAAAAATTTATTAGATAATATTGATTTATCTCCAGTTAAGGTGAGAAAAGTTTTTGAAGATTTTATAGAAGAAACCAAAAGTGAATTGTGGGACAGTGAGGAAGACTTGATAGAACATTATAATCAGGACAAAAATTATAAACTTTTAAGAGAAGGTAAAGTTGGAGGAAATCTAATCTATAAGTATAAATCATTAAGTTTAACAGAGGCTAAAAATGAATGGTTGGATTTTATAGAGCAAGAATTGCTTAAATTATTAGTGACACAGGGAAAAATTAAAGATGTATCTAAGTGTAAAAGAGAAATAGCGAATATCAAAACATTTTGTAAGATAAAACTTGACGGTGTTTTTGAGCCAGAGGCTGATGTTGGAACTAAAAAATCTTATTTTGATTATGATATTCTTTCTTGGATAGATAGTAATTTTGAAAATAATTTTTCAAATCACGAAAGAGAAAATAAAATTCAATATAATTTTAGTTTTACAAAAGACCAAGAAAATTCAAGAGAACATTTATTTTCTCAGTATGGAAAAAATATTAATGGGCTTTCAAAAATTGTAACAAGAATAAGTAATTTAGAAAGTCAGTTTAGAAAATTGAATACTGAAGATGGGTCAAATTTAAGAGATATCTATAAAAAAACAGGTGAATCATTTACCAAATACGCCTTATCAAATTAAAAATTAATGAAAAAAATTTTAATATTTGGTTCCGAGGGCTATATTGGAAGAATTATTGTAGATTTTTTTACGAAAAAAAATTACCAAGTTTTTGGTTTTGATAACCTTATTTACAAGCAAAAAAATCAAATAAAAAAAAAAAATTATATTTTTTTTAGAAGCGGTATACATAATACTAAAAAAATTTTTAAATTAATAAAAAAAGAAAAGATTGATAAAATTCTTTTATTAGGTGGTCTTGTAGGAGATCCAATAGTCAAAAAATATCCAAAATTATCTAATAAGATAAACCTAATCTCAATTAAAAATTTTATAAAATCACTTAATAAGAATTTTTTTGGAAGGTTAATATATGTTTCAACTTGTTCCAATTATGGTGTTTCAAAATCTAATTCTTTATTAACGGAAACAAGTCAACTTAACCCTGTTTCACTTTACGCAGTGCAGAAAGTTGCTATTGAAAATTTTTTACAAACAAATAATTTTAGCTTTACTCATACAATTCTAAGATTTGCAACGGCATTTGGAGTATCCGAAAGAATGAGATTTGACTTAACGATAAATGAATTTTGCAAAGACTCTTTTGTTCACAATAACATAGAGGTATATGAACCATATCGATATAGACCTTATTGCCATGTAAAAGATTTTGCTAGAGCTATACAGAAAGTTTATGATTCAAAAATAAATTTAATTTCAAGTGAAATCTTCAATTGCGGTAATCAAAAAAATAATTTTACTAAATCAAAAATTTGTAAGATTTTAAAAGATTTTAATAAAAAGCTTACAATTAAGTTAAATAAAAATATCGTTGATAAAAGAAATTACAGAGTAAGTTTTGAAAAAATACAAAAAAAATTGTCTTTTAAATGTATTTATACTGTTGAGTATGGTGTTAGAGAAATTTTAAAATATTTAAAAAATAATAAAAATTTAAATTATAAAAAACTTGGTAATTATAAAATTGATCAGTGACAATTTCGTTAGAAAATAAAATAATAAAATCTTTTAAAAGTTTTTATAAAAGCAAAATTGCTTATCCACTTCACGAACCATCAATTGATATTAACGATCAGAAACAATTTTTAAGCACAATAAAATCAACTTATGTGTCAACAGTCGGCCCTCTTATCGGAAAATTTGAGAGAAGAGTAGCAAATTATTTCGGAAGCAAATATGCTGTTGCTACTAATAGCGGTACATCAGCATTACATTTATCAATGGTTGCCTATGAAATTAAAGAAAATGATGAAGTTCTGGTTCCTGCTTTCACATTTGTAGGTACTGTTAATGCAATTAGATATTGTTCCGCAATCCCTCACTTTGTTGATAGCTCTATTGAAAAAATAGGAATAGATGTTGAAAAGTTAGAAAATTATTTAAAAATAACTACAGTTAAAAAAGGTAAGTTTACATACAACAAAAATACAGGAAACAAAATAAAAGCTATAATTCCAGTCCATGTTTTTGGTCATCCATGTGAAATAGACAAAATTTTAATTTTGGCAAAAAAATATAACTTAATAGTTATAGAAGATGCTGCAGAATCTTTAGGATCAAAATATAAAAATAAACACTGTGGAACATTTGGCAATGTTGGTTGTTTAAGTTTTAATGGTAATAAAATTATTACTGCTGGAAGTGGAGGAATTGTTTTAACTAATAATAAAAAAATTGCTGAAGAAATAAGACATTTATCTATGGTTGCAAAAAAAAAACATAGATGGTCATTTGTCCACGATAAGATAGGATATAACTATAAAATTACAAATTTAAATGCGTCCTTGGGTTTATCTCAATTAAAAAAGATAAATAAATTCTTGGTATCAAAAAGAAAATTATTTAAAATTTATTCTAAAATTTTTTCTCCACTTAATGATCATTTGTATATTTTAAAAGAGCCTAAATTATCAAGAAGTAATTATTGGTTACAAAATATCATATTGAGGAATTCCAGTGTTAATAAAAAAGAAAAGATTTTAAAAAAATTAAATGATAATAAAATCTTTGCTAGACCAGCATGGACATTAATGTCAGATTTAAGACCTTTTAAAAAATACCCTAAAATGAATTTAAAGGGATCAAAAATTTTTTTTAATTCGATAATAAGTATTCCAAGTAGCCAAAGTATTATTTTAAAAAAATTATATAAATGAAAAAAATTATATTAATTGGTGCAGGAGGACATTGTAAATCTTGTATAGATGTTATAGAGGAAGAAAAAAAATTTAAGATCATTGGTATTATTGATAACTTAAGAAAAAAATCTATTTTTGGTTATCCTGTCATTGGTAAAGATAAAGATCTGTTTAAAGTGAGAAAAATGACAAAACATGCATTAATAACAGTCGGTCAGATAAAATCATCTAATTCAAGAAGAAAAATATTTGCGAAATTAAAAAATTTTAAATTTAATCTTCCTGTAATTGTTTCTCCCAGGTCGCATGTCTCAAGAAGAGCAAAAATAGCATCTGGAACCATAGTGCACCACGATGTATGTATAAATAGTAATGTAAAAATAGGAAAAAATTGCATTATAAATACTAAGTCAATTATTGAACATGATGTGAAAATTGGCGATTTTTGCCATATATCAACTAGAGCGACAGTAAACGGTAATGTAAATATTGAAAGTGACTCTTTTGTGGGCAGTTGTTCTGTGATAAAACAAGGAATTAAGATTTCAAAAAAAAAAATAATCCAAGCAAATATATTCTTAAAACAAGATCACTAATGAAATCTATTAAAAAAGTAAAAATAATTGCAGAAATAGGCGTAAATCATAATGGTAATGTTAAAAAAGCAAAAAAATTAATTGATGTAGCCAAATCAGCTGGAGCTGACTTTGTAAAGTTTCAAGTATTTGATAGTGAAAATTTAGTAATAGAAGATGCAGATTTAGCCGACTATCAAAAAAAAGGACTCAAAAAAAAAATCACTCAAAAAAATTTATTAAAAAAATATCAACTTAATAAAAAAAAATTATTAGATATTATCAATTATTCGGAACATAAAAAAATTGATATTTTTTTTAGTTTTTTTAATCCTGAAGATTTAAAAAAAGTACCTAAAAAATATTTAAAAGTCATAAAAGTACCATCTGGTGAAATTACAAATCTTCCACTATTAAGAAAAATATCTAAATTAACAAAAAAAATAATTTTATCTACTGGAATGGCTAATTTAAAAGAAATTAAATACGCATTTAAAGTTTTAAAATCTCATGGAGCTGAAGTCATATTGCTTCATTGTACTACTAGTTATCCAACAAAACCATATGAAGCTAATATTTATTCTATTTCTGTATTAAAAAAGATTTTTAAATCAAAAGTTGGATTCTCAGATCATACTGAAACAAATCTTGCTGCAATACTCTCGATATTACAAGGTTCAGAATATATTGAAAAACATATTACATTAAATAGAAATTCTATTGGGCCTGATCATTCTTCAAGTATGGATCCAAAACAATTTAAGAATTATATAAGAGATTTAAGAAATATAAAAATTGTATTAGGTAAAAAAATTAAAAAACCCTCTATTTCTGAACTAAAAAATATAAAAATTGTAAGGAAATCAATAGTAGCATCACAAAGGATTAACAAAGGTGATATATTTTCGAATAAAAATATATGCTGCAAAAGACCTGGAAATGGTATTTCGCCCTTAAAATGGGATTTAGTTTTTGGTAAAAAAGCTAGAAAATCATTTAAAAAAAATGAACTTATCTATATTTAATGATTAATATTCATATTATATCTACAAGTCGTGCAGATTTTGGTATCCAAAAAGAACTTATAAAAAACATTAAAAAAGATAAAAGATTTAAAAGTAAATTTGTAATATCTGGATCTCACTTGTTAAAAAATTATGGATATTCTGTAAATGAAATTCATTTAGAAAAAATTAAAATAGATAAAAAAATTAAAATTAAATGCAACGCTTCAAACACTTTAGATACTATTTCAGATATAAATGAAATAAATAAAAATTACTCAAAATTCATATTAGAAAACAGGCCTGATATCATAATGGTTTTTGGCGATAGATATGAAATGTTGCCTTTTGCTTTAACTGGTTATTTAAATAATATTCCAATAGCTCATATTCATGGAGGGGAAATAACCAAAGGCTCATTAGATGATGGTATTAGAAATGCAATAACCAAATTAGCCAACATACATTTTGTAAGTAACCAAACACATAAAAAAAGAGTTATCCAAATGGGAGAGGAAAAAAATAATGTTATCAACATTGGTTATTTATCTTACGAAACATTGAGAAAAACAAAACTTATTTCAAAGAATGCACTAGAAAAAAAATTAGATATATTTTTTGAGAATAATTTAATAATTATTAATTTGTATTCAGAGACATCAAAAAGAAAAAAAATCAATATTAAATTTTGTAAACATTTGGTTAAATTCTTAAAACAACAGAAAAATACAACTTTGGTATTTACTAAACCTGGGTCAGATATAGATAATATAAAAATTTATAATTTTTTTTTTGATAAATTAAAAAAAACAAAAAATTGTTTTTTTTTTAAAACATTAGGTTCTAAAAATTATTTATCTTTGTTAAATTTTTCCAATATTATGATTGGAAACTCATCTAGTGGTATTTATGATATGCCTTTTTTTTTCAAACCTTCTATAAATATAGGTGATCGTCAACTTGGCAGAGAAAAATTTTATAGTGTTATAGATGTGGATTATAATATAAATAATTTTAAGAAGAAATTTAGAAAAGTAATGTCTCCAACTTTTTTAAAAAAAATTAGAATTAAAAATAATATCAAGAAACCAAAAGTCGACCCAAGTAAAAAAATAATAAATTTCCTAATTAATACAAAATTTGAAAAACTAAACCCAAAAAATTTTATTGATATATAATGATACCATTAAAGAAGATTACAATAAAAAAGTTAACTGTAGACTTAAACTCAAATATTTTAAAAACTATTAAAATTTTAAATGATAGTTCTATTAAAATTGTATTTGTAACGAGTAAGAAAAACAATAATTTTATTGGAACAGTCACGGATGGAGATATTAGAAGAGGACTTTTAAGAGGAATAAATATTAATTCAAAATTATCTAGCGTGGCTTATAAAAAACCAATATTTTTAAGTTACAATAAATTTAGTGATGAATTATTAAAAAAAAAATTTTCTGAAACAGGTCAAGAATTTATTCCAATACTAAAAAACAAAAAAATTTTTAAGATATTTAGAAATATAAATAAAATTAAACAAAAACCTAATAAGACATTAGATAATCCAATCGTAATAATGGCTGGTGGATATGGTAAAAGGTTAAAATCGTTAACAAAAAAAAGCCCAAAACCATTATTAAGATATAAAGAAAAACCCTTAATTGAACATATTATTAATAAAGCATCTAGCCAAGGAGCAAAAAATTTTTTTATAACAGTTTATTATTTAAAAAATAAAATAAAAAAATATTTTAGTAAATGGAGAGATGAGGAAATAAAGGTAAATTTCATAAATGAACCTAGGCCTCTAGGCACAGTTGGAAGTATTAAATATTTAAAAAATGCTAAAAAATCTTTTATCTTAATTAACTGTGATGTTATTTCAGATATAAATTACTCAAATTTAATAAATTATCATAACAAAAGAAAAAACTCGTATTTAACAATTGGGGTAAAAAATTTTAAATATAAAAATCCTTATGGGGTAATAAAATCTAAAAATAGTAAATTTTTGTCTTTTATTGAAAAACCATCTATTGATTTCGAGATAAATGCTGGCATTTATGTTTTTAGTCCAAAATTAATTGATATCGTCAAAAAAAATAAAATTTTAGAAATTAATAATCTTGTCGAGTTCTTAGTAAAAAAAAACAAAAGAATTAATGTTTATCCTATTATTGAAGACTGGAGAGATTTTGGTGAGGATGTAAAAAATCTTAAAGGATATTAAAATGAAAAATAACGCACTAATAATTGGATATGGATCTATAGGAAAGAGACATTATCAAATATTGAAAAAACTTAACTATTTCAAAACAATTTTTATTCTATCGAAAAGAAATTTTTCAAATAAAAATAAAAAAATATATGTAAAGAGTATTAAAGATGTAAAATATAAAAATATTAAATATATTGTAGTTGCATCAAGAACAGAGGATCATTTATTTTTTGTTAAAGAAATTGAAAAAAATTTCAAAAATCTAAATGTTCTAGTAGAAAAACCACTTTTTGAAAAATATTATAATATTAATCCTAAAAAAAATAATTATTTTGTAGGTTATAATTTGAGATATCATCCAATAATTTTATATTTAAAGAAAATAATAAAAAATAAAAAAATTATTTTTTTTGATATTAAGTGTAATTCGTATTTGCCAGTATGGAGAAAAAATTCAAATTATATTCATTCAAATTCCTCTGGATATGGAGGGGGTGCTTTATTAGAATTAAGCCATGAATTAGATTATGCACAATATATTTTTGGAAATATAAAAGAAATTTATTTTAACTTAGTTAATAAAATTTCAAATATACAAATTAAAAAAGATGATAATGCAATATTATACGGAAAAAATTCTAAAGCAAATTTTTCAATAAATCTTAACCTTTACAGCCATTCAAAAGAAAGAACAATTACAATCCATATGAAAAAATTAACAATAATTTCAGATTTAATAAAAAATCAAATTCTATTTTATAAAAATCATAAAATTTCAAAAAAAATTAATTTTAAAATAAAAGATAATCAAACTTATATTATGCAACATGAGAACACGTTATTAGGTAAAAATAATTGTAATTTTAAAGATAATTTAAAATTTATGAAATTGATTGATAAATTAAAAAAATGACAAATACAAATATAAATATAATTGGTCTAGTTTTTGCAAGGGGAGGATCCAAAGGAATTAAAAAAAAAAATCTACTTTCATTTAAAAATACAACTTTATTAGGTAATTCAATTAAGCAATCAAAAAAATGCAAGATAATAAAGGACACCTATGTTTCTACAGAAAATAATGAAATTATTAAAGAAGCAAAAAAAAATAAAGCTAAGATTATTTTGAGACCAAAAAAATTATCCACATCTACTGCACACGAAATAGATGCATGGAGACATGCTGTTATATATCTTCAAAAAAAAAAAATTATTAACTCTAATAGTTATATAATTTCGCTTCCCACTACGGGACCATTACGAAACTTAGATGACATTAATAGAGGTATTAATACAGCAATTGCAAATAAAAACGATATCACGTTTGGTGTGACTGAGTCATATAGAAATCCATACTTCAATATTTTTGAAAAAGTAGGAAAAAAAATTAAAATTTCAAAAGAGTTAAAAATATTCAAAAATCGACAGAATGTACCTAAATGTTATGACATGACTACATGTTTTTATATTTTTAAACCTAACTATATTCTAAACTGCAAAAATGTTTATGAGGGTAAAATTGGTTATTCCTTAATACCAAAAGAACGATCTATTGATATAGACGATACTTTAGATTATATGGTAGCTAATTTCTTATCAAAAAAAAGAACCTTTTCATAATGATAAAAAAAACAATTTTAATTACCGGTTCTTGTGGAAGAATAGGTTCCTCAATTGCTAATCAGTTATTTAAAAAAAAAATATATAATTTAATTTTAGTAGATTCAGATAAAAATAAAATTAAAATTCAAAAAAAAAAATTCAATAATAATTCAGTCAATTTTTTGACAATTAATTTGAATTCAAAAAAAAACATTGATTTATTATTTTTAAAATCATTAAAAATTTGTAAAAAAATAGATACAGTAATTCATTGTGCTTATCCAAAATCAAAAGGATGGGGCACAAGATTTGAGCATGTTAAAGAAAAATTTTTAAAGGAAGATCTGTTTAATCACCTTGGTATAACAATTCTTTTTTGTCAAAATATTTTAAAACATTTTTTAAAATTTAAAAATGGCAATTTAATTTTAATATCCTCTATTCAAGGAATACAGGCGCCAAAATTTGAACACTACAGAGGCTTAAATATGTCAAGTCCAATAGAATATTCTGCAATTAAATCAGGAATTATATCTATTAGCAAATATTTAGCCAAATATTATAAAAAAAATAATATAAGAATTAATTGTATTTCACCAGGCGGCATAGAGGACAATCAACATAAAAAATTTAAAGCAAGATATAAAAGTTCTTGTAACTCAAAAGGATTGCTATCAGGACATGATGTTGCAAATGCAGTATTATTTTTAATCTCAAAAGAATCACAATTCATAAACGGACAAAACATAGTTGTCGATGATGGATGGTTGTTATAATAGTTTAATATGATTTATTTAGGAATTCATGTTGGTCATAACGCTAGCGCTTGTTTAATGATTGATGGAAATATTGTTTTAGCACTTCATGAAGAGAGATTTAATAAAATTAAAAATTTCACAGGGTACCCAAAAAAAAGTATAGATTATTGCAAAACATATTTAAAAAAAAAAAAAATTAAAAATTGATAAGGCAGCTTTTTCTACAATTAAACATCCGCCAATAGAATTTAAATATCCATTAGGTAATTTTATGTCAGTTGCAGATTGGCATAATTACTTTGAAAATTATTATAAACCTCAAAAAAACTTTATAACAAAAATTTTAAATAAAAATAAAAATAAAAATTTAAAAAAATTAATATACCCATATAATAAAATTAAAAATAACCAATTGCACGACACAAGTGTTTATAGAAAAATTTCTAAAGATTTTTTATCAAAGCAAATAGGTTTAAATCAAAAAAAAATATATTTCCTTGATCATCATTTATGTCATGCATATTACGGATATTTCAGTGCCGAGAAGAGACATAAAAAAGCTTGTGTAGTGACCGTCGACAGTTGGGGCGATGATTGCAATCAAAGTTTGTGGATACCAACAAATAATGGTGATTTAAAAAGAATAACCTCAAGTGATCAGTGTGATTTGGCACGAATTTATAGATTTATAACTTTAATTCTTGGAATGAAGCCTAATGAGCACGAGTTTAAAGTTATGGGACTATCTGCATATTCAAATCAAAAATATTTTTATCCAATTTATAAAAATATTTTTAAAAAAATTTTAAAATTTCGAGGTTTAAAACTTGTTCATAGTAATAGGCCTAAAGATTTATATAATTACTTAAAAAAGGGCGTTGCTAACTATAGATTTGACAATATTGCTGGAGCGGTTCAATTCTATATCGAGGAAACAGTTTCTGAATTACTAATTAAAATTTATAAAAAATATAATATAAAAAATTTTTATTTTAGTGGCGGATTATCAATGAATGTAAAGATGTATAATTATTTGTTAAAAAAAAATTTTGTTAAATTTTTACATTGCCCACCTTCAGCTTCAGACGAAAGTTTATGTATTGGCGCATGTTATTATTTGTCAAGACAGAAAAAGAGCTCACCCATATCAAATATAAATCTTGGTAGAAAATTAATGAGCGATGACTCGGATATAAATTTAAATATAATAAATAAATTGTTGAGAGAAAAAAAATTAATTATTAATAAAAATGTATCAATTAAAAATATAGCAAAATTGTTACACAATGGAGAAATTATAGCTGTTGCAAGAGGCAGAGAAGAATTTGGAGCACGGGCTTTAGGTAACAGAAGTATTATTTGCAATCCAAATAATCTTGATCAGGTAAGAAGAATTAATAAGAAAATTAAAAGCAGAGATTTTTGGATGCCGTTTGCATTAACCATTTTAAAAGAGGATCATAAAAAATATATTAAAAATAATAAAAATATAGAGTCTAACTTTATGACAATTGCTTTTGAAACTAAAAAAAAATATTTTAATAATATAAAAGCTGGATGTCATAATTATGATCAAACAGTAAGACCACAAATCTTATCAAAAAAACACAATCTAAATTACTATAAATTATTGAGTGAATTTAAGAAAATTAGCAAGATACCAGCTTTATTAAATACAAGCTTAAATCTTCATGGCGATCCAAAAGCATCAGATATTAAAAGTGTCATCAGGACTTTTTTAAATTCAGATTTGGATTATTTATATTTAGAAGATAAATATTTAATTAAAAAAAAGAATGTCTAAAGTTAGAATTATCCCTAAATTAGATGTTAAAGGGCCCAATGTTATTAAAGGAATAAATTTAGAAGGATTAAGAGCATTAGGTTCACCCAATGAATTTGCAAAAAAATACTACTCTGAAGGTGCTGATGAGTTAATCATACATGATGTTGTTGCAAGTTTATACGGCAGAGAAAATCTTAAAGATATAATTAGAGAGGCTACAGAGCATGTATTTATCCCTGTAGTAGCTGGTGGAGGGGTCGGTTCATTAAAAAATATTGATGAACTTCTAAAATTTGGCGCTGATAGAGTTATGCTAAATTCAATTTGTTTTAGAAAGCCAGGAATTCTAAAACAAGCTATAGATTTTTTTGGTGGATCTACGATTGTTGTTTCAATAGAGGCAGCTTACTTTAAGGATGATTTTTACTGTTCATATGATTATGGAAGAGAATTGACTTCATTGAAAGTTGTAAATTGGATAAAAGAATGCCAAGATCTAGGTGTTGGAGAGCTTTTAATTACATCAGTTAGAAAAGAGGGAACTAGGCAAGGTTTTGATTTTGATCTTGCAAGATTGGTAAATGATAACTGTAAAATACCCTTTATTTTTAATGGTGGTTTTTGTAATTTGAGTAACTCTAAATCCTTGATGAAAATCTGCAAACCTACTGGTTTAGCAATAAGCTCTTGTCTGCACTATAGTCTTTTGCAGAATTACAAGTTTCAAGAAAATTCTGATGAAGGTAATTTTACTTTCGTAAAAAATAAAAATTTTACATTTAATTTTGAAAGAACAAATATTCGGTATTTAAAAAAAAAATTATGAAAAAGATTTCAATAATTAATTATGGAATGGGAAACACTAAAAGTTTGCAAGCCTCAATAAGTTATTTTGGATACAAATCAGTAATCACATCCGAAAGAAAAATAATTGAAAATTCAGATATAATTTTTTTACCAGGGGTAGGTGCATTTCCTAAAGCAATGCAACTTTTGAAGAAAAAAAAACTAGATAGCTTGTTAAAAAAAAAATTTGAAGATGGTACTGATATTGTAGGAATTTGTTTGGGTATGCAGCTTTTGTTTGAGTCAAGCAATGAAATAAAAAGTACAAAGGGAATAGGAATAATTCCTGGATTTGTGGACAGTTTAAATATGGGTTTTAATATAGGATGGAAAAAAATCGATAAAAATAAATCTAATTACATAGGTAAAAATCTAAAGTCTAAAAAATACTATTTTATTCATTCATATAAATGCATACCAAAAAGTAAGAAATATATAACTTCTGTTTCAAACTTTGAAGGAGAGAATTTTTGTAGTTCTGTGAATTTTAAAAATGCATATGGTTTTCAATTTCATCCTGAAAAAAGTGGAGAACAGGGTTTAAAAATAATACAAAATATTTTGCAAAGAAAATAATTATGTATCAATTGCCTAAAAAAGTTTTGTTCTGTAAAAAATGTGTTTATTCAAATATAAAACCAACATCTATACCTGAATGGACTCACAATATAAATAGAGCAGGAGCAAAATATTTAAAAATTGAAAGTGACGGCATTTGCTCAGCCTGTAAAAATATTGAAAAAAAAAATAAGATAGATTGGAATGAAAGAGAAAGAAGTTTATTAAAACTTTTAGATAAACATCGTAATAAACACGGAGAATATGACTGTATTGTTCCAGGTAGTGGTGGAAAGGATAGTATCTTTGCTTCACATGTTTTAAAACATAAATATGGAATGAACCCATTAACTGTAACTTGGCAGCCCGTTTTATATACCGATTATGGATATAAAAATTATATTAACTGGATAGACAATGCTGGTTTAGATAATTACTCTGTTCGTCCAGGAGGTAAAGCATCAAAAGCAGTAACTCGCGAGTCAATTTTAAATTTATTACATCCGTTTCAAACTTTTATTTTAGGTCAAAAAAACCTAGCTCCAAAAATAGCAGCAAAACTAAAAATACCTTTAATCTTCTATGGTGAAAGTGAAATTGAATATGGAAATCCACTTGCTGAAAATAGTCAATCCCTAAGAAGCAAGATATACTACGTAAGGAATAATAAAGATAAAATTTTATTAGGTGGAAGAAAATTAAATTATTATAAAGAAAAATACAATTTAGATCCTAGAGAATTTGAAATATATCTTCCTTTAAGTGATAAAGATTGTAATAAAAATAAAATTGAGGTTCATTACCTTGGTTATTATCTTCAATGGGTTCCACAAGAAGCATTTTATTATTCAGTAGAAAATTCAAGTTTTTCAGCTAGACCGTTCAGAAGTGCTGGAACATACAGTAAATATAACGGGATTGATGATAAAATGGATGATTTGCATTTTTATACTACATTTATCAAGTTTGGTATTGGAAGAGCAACCTATGACGCTTCCCAAGAAATAAGGAACAAACATTTAACACGAGAAGATGCAAAACTTTTAGTTAAAAAATATGATGGTGAATTTCCTAAAAGATATTTTTCAGAAATAATTAAATTTCTTGATATAAATGAATCACAGTTTTTTAAAATTGAAAAGAAGTTTAGACATCCAAAAATATGGAAACGAATAGGTAAAAAATATTTCTTAAGACATACTGTAAATAAAAACGGAGTAGATGACTAAAAAATTTATTTTTCTTTTTCCTTATATCTTTACAGAATCAGATTTTTATAGATATGAAATAGATAAACTTAGTAAATCAAAAACTTTTAAAGTTGAGGTACATGAATTATCTCCTATTCTAAATAAAAAAAATTTTAATAATCTTTGGCAAAAAAAAAATAAGGTATTTAAAAACCACATTAAATTTAAAGATTTAAATAAATGGAAAAATTATTTAAAAAAGCAAAAAGATAAAGTTGTTATTTATAGTCAAATTTCACTTACTAATTTTAAATCTTTATTTGTTTATATGATAATAAAAAATTTGAAGTGTGATTTAATTGTAAGTGTATCTGAAGATGTTGCAACCTTTAAGGATAGATCTAACATTTTTCAAAAAATTATATTACGAAAACCAAACTTACATCAAATTTTTTTTCATTTAATTAGATCATTTATTATACTAATAGTTAAATTTTTAAAATTTGAGAAAATAATAAATTTATATATCAACAAAAGTTATAAAAAATTTAATTCAAAAAAAAATTTATATATTAAAATTTTTTCAGATGATGCCTCAAAATGCTTAATAGATAAAAGCAAAATTATTAAACCTAAAAATATGGTGACATATTTAGATACCCCTGGACCTTATTTTGGGGACGATTATATGGAAAGTGGAAAATCTAATAATCTTAGTAAAAAAGATATAAATGAATATTATAATCAACTTAAACATTTGTTTTTTCAGATAAAAAAAAAATTTAATTTAGATGTAATAGTCATACCACATCCAAAAAATAAGGGAAAAATAAACCCTCATCTTAAAAACTTTAAAACTGATCATCGCATAAATGCTGCTCAGAAAAATATAAAAAAAAGTAAGTTAGTAATCAGCAAAGGTTCAACTGCAATAGCATACGCTGTATATTATAAAAAACCTACAATCTTAATATACTCAAATATTTTGAAAGATTTTAGATTAAAATGTGATTTAAAAACACAATCGCAAAATACAGGATCTAAAGTAATTAATATCTCAAATAATTTAAATTTACTTAGCAAAAAAATTTTAAAAGTTAATAAAAAAAAATATGAAAATTATAAATCTATATATATGATAAGTAATAAAAATAAAAAAAATAATCCAAACTATCAAATTATTAGAAACTTAATTAATAAGTTATAGATGATTAATAAAAAATTTTTTTCTTTAAATTGGTATTATAATTTTTTTTTATTTTTGTTTAGAGTTAAATTGCATTTTAAAAATCCTCCAAAAAATAAATTAGTAATATTTGATACAGAAAGCATTGAGGACCTGAGCCCTATTTTGAAAAGTCATAAATATTTTGTTCTCGAAAACAGATTAACTAAAATAAATAATTTTTATTTAAGTTTTGATTTATTAAAACTCTTTATTTTACTTTATAATGGTAATTTTATGTCATCTTATTTAAAAGGAATGATTACTATTATAAATCCAAAAAATGTTGTTACTTTTATAGATAACTCAGAAAAATTTTTTGAGTTAGCTAATTTTTTTAAAAATAGAATTACTTTTAATGCTATTCAGAATGGAGCAAGGTATGAGGTTAAAGAAAATAATTATATATTTAAACAAAAAAAAACTTTAATTAATAAAAATAATAAAATATTTTTTGATAAATATTTTTGTTTTGGTAATTATGAAAAAGATTTGTATAGAAAAAATAAAATTTCTGTTAAAAAGTTTTTTTCTATAGGAAGTCTAAGATTGTTAAATTATATAGATTACAGAGCAAAATATAAAAAAAATATTGTAAAAAAAAAGTTTGATATTTGTTTGCTTTCAGATCAAGATGCCTGGTATTCCGAATTAGATAATAGTGCGGAAATTAAAAAAGGAATAATTTTACTTTTAAAATATACTTTAAAGTTTTCAAAAAAATATAAATTAAAATTAGTTATTTCATTAAAAAGACCAAAAAATCACAGTTTAGGAGAAAGTTTCTTTGTTGAAGAACAAAATTTTTTTAAAGATAACTTGACCACAAGTGAATATTTGTTCGCAAAGAAATCTTTTTTTAATAAGAAGAATAAATATAATGTTTATGATCTAATTAAAAATAGCAAGGTTACTATAGGAACAATATCAACTTGTTTGAGAGAGGCTCTAGCTTTAAAAAAAAAAATTTTAGCATGTAACTATACTAAAACCGATATTTATAGTTTTCCAGTTAATGGAATTTGTAAATTGGAAAAAAGTTCATACAAAATTTTTGAGAAAAGATTATTAAATATAATTTCTATGAAATTTAAAGATTTTGAAAAAAAAATTAATCAAAAATCAAACTATCTTTTAGATCTAAAAAAAAAGAATATTGTTGAAAAAATAATTTCTGACTCGATCAATTGACCTTAAAATATTCCTTCACTTTTTCAGAAATATAATCAGCATCTTTTAATGACAGTTTGTTATGCATCGGTAATCTTACTATTTTTTTAATAATGATATTAGTATTAGAAAGGTCAGTATTTTTTGTAATCCATTTACTACCCATTTTAGACAAATGAAGAGCTTCAAAGCTTATAAATGCTATTATTTTTTTTTTTTTTAAAAATTTAATAAATTTCTCTCTTTCATTCTTTTTTAAAATTAATGTGAAAGCATGATAATTATAATTACAATACGGTTTGGGTTTATTGCATATAATAAACTCATCTTTTAACCATTTAGAAAAATTATTATAATATCTATCGAAAATTTTTTTCCTATGATTAATGACTTTTTGAATATCATTTATTTGAGGCTGAAGATAACTAGCATTTAATTCTGGCAACCTGAAACATGATCCTAACTCTACCCAAGAATAATATCTTTTATGATAATTTGGATCAGAAACAACATATGTTCTATCTGTACCTTTATCAAATACCAAATCAGATTTTTTTCTAAATCTTTTATTGTTGACTACTAATAGCCCACCAATTCCGCAGTGATAACTTTTTGTCTCATGAAAAGAAAAAGTTGAAAAGTCACCAAATGATCCAACAGATTTCCCATCTATAAAAGTTCCTAAAGAAGGTGCCCCATCTTCTATTAAAATAATTTTATTTTTTTTACAAAAATTTTTAAGTTTTTTAATGTATTTAATTATCATTCCTTGCATATGAATAACAATTATAGCCTTTGTATTTTTTGATATATTCTGCATGTAGTGTTCATATGAGGGTAAAAGACTGTGCTTCTCAATATCACAATATCTAATTTTACACCCTGTTCTGACAAAACTTGATGCTGTTGTGTTATAATTATATGATGGCATTAATACTTCATCATTTTTTTTTAAATCAAGCATTAATGCACAAATTTCCATAGCAGCCGTGTTACTATTTGTTAAATGAACATGATCAAAACCAAATTTTATTTTTAATTCTTTTTTTATTTTTATAATATTATCACCAGGTCCATGAAGTGATTTTTTTGAATTTAGTAATTTTTTTACATTATTATAATATTTAGGACTTTCAAGAGGAGTATGAAATTTTATTACTTGCATAGATTTTTTAGTTTAAATTAGTTTTAATAGTTTTTTAAAAATTTATTTATAGTATTTAACATATAGTTTATTTCAGAATTTTTTAATCCATGGTGGCAACCGATTAAAATTCCATTTTTCATCACATACTCGCTGTTCTTTGTTGCATCTTTGTGAACTCGAAATTTTCTTTTTTTCATCAAAGGTTGTTTTAAAATATTACCACTAAAAATTGGTCTAGTCTGAATTCCATTTTTCTCTAAATAAATTTGAAGCTCAGCTCTTTTGAATGGAGCTTTTTCACTTAATAAAATTGGATATGCTAGCCATCCTGTTTTTATATTCTTCTCCTGTATAGGTGTTTTGAAAAATTTATTATCTTTAAAAAAATTATCTAATATCTTAAATACTTTAATTCTCTTATTAACAATAAATTTTAATTTTTTAAGTTGCTCCAACCCAAATGCAGCAGAAATCTCTGATGGTATAAAATTGTAACCCATTTCAGAAAAAAAATATTTTAAATCGTATTGAACACCAGATAACTTTTCTTGAAATCTAGATTTTAAATCTATTTTTTGATTAAAAGTAGCTGAAGAGCGACCGTATTCTCTTAGCATTTTCGCCTTTTCAAATAATTTTTTGTCGTTAAAACAAACTAATCCACCAAATCCTGCTCCTGTAATTAAATGAGCACCATAAAAACTAGTGGTTACAACATCTGAAAATTTTCCTGTAGTAGTTCCATTAAAACTATAGCCAATGGTATCTGCAGAGTCCTCAATTATTTTAAGATTATATTTTTTTGCTAAATTGAAAATTTTTTTCCAATCTGCAATATTTCCCAAAAGATTAGGAATCATTATAGCAACTGTTTTTTTGTTTATACAGCTTTCAATTTGAGAAATATTAGCAATATACTTTCTGTCAACTACATCTATGAAATAAGGTATGCAATTCACTTGATAGATAGGCGCTATAGTGGTTGCGAACGTAAGTGAAGGAGTTATAATTTCTGAGTCCTTTTTGAAATCAAAAGCTGCTAATGCTAAAAGATTAGCTGAAGAGCCAGAATTAACCATCAATCCATACTTCTTACCAAATATTTTTGCTGCTTTTTGTTCAAACGATTGAACACATGGACCATTCATTAATGCGGTTGGGTTTTTTAAAACATTATTTACTGCTTTGATTTCTTTTTGATCATAAACAGCTTTAGCGTAATATACTCTCATAAATAATTTATTAAAATTGATGAAAATTAAAAATAGTTGATAACTTTTAAACTTAAATTTGTCAAATTTTTAATATATCGAGAACATATAGAATTATACAATTTTAATAATAATAAATATTTATGAATATTATTCTGATAAACAATAATGACACAGATGGCGTAGGACAACATTTTTCCAGGGCAGTTAATCAACTTAATTATATTGGCCATAATGCAGTAGGATTGGTAGTACACAAAAAATATAAAAATAAAAATATAATAAAATTAAAAAGAAATTTTTTAAAAAGATCTTTAAATTTTTTATTAAATTTTTCCAAAAAAAAATTCTCAAACTTATTTAGTTTTGGATTTGGTGGGGTTGAATACTCAGAAATTAAAAAACATATTCAAAATTCAGATTTAATTATAATTTATTCTTTCTTTAATATAATTTCTTTAAAAAATTTAGAAAAAATTTTATCAAATCATGAAAATGTTATTTTTAGACCTTTAGATTTAGAATTAATATCTGGAGGTTGTCATGTTAATTTAGATGAAAATAGTAAAGCATGTTTAAAATATAAAACTAACTGTAGTAGTTGTCCTCAACTCAATTTATTAAACAAAAAGATTTCTTCAAAAATTCTTTTACAAAAAAAAAAAATTTTAAATAAATATTTACCACCTATAATAGTAGAAAATTCTTATACACAAAAAATATATAAATCATCTTCAGTTGGTAAAAAACTTAAGGTAAACAAAGTTTTTTTGGGAATTAATTCAAATAGAGCAAAAAGTATTTCAAAATTTGAAGCAAGAAAAAAATTGAATTTAAAAAATAAACTAATCTATATTACATATGGTAGCCATATTTTAAAAGCAAAACACAAAGGGGGGCATTTAATAAATAGTATTTTTCAAAAATTTGTTTTTGAACTAAAAAAAACAGATTTTTTTGATCAAATTGTTAATATTAAATTTTTGACTTTTGGAAATAATACAGGTTTTAACTTTTCTAATGAATATATAAACAATATTCATCTAGGTTTAATTAGTCAAAAAAAATTAAATTATATTTATAGATCTTCGGATCTATTGATCTCACCAGCTACATTCTGTAATGGACCCCATATTGTAAGCGAAGCCACTTTAAATAATTTACCAATTGTAAGCTTTGATCAAGGTATAGCAGAAGATGCAATCATGAATGGCATGAATGGCTATAAAACACAGTGTTTTGACATACAACAATTTGCAAAAAATATGATAAAAGTTCTATTTTACGATAATTTTAAATTTAATAATAAATCTATTGTTCAATTAAAAAAATCATATAATTCAGAAGATGAAATTAAAAAAATTTTAAGTTTTTCTAAATTAAATTAACTATAAATACTAATTAATGCTATAATTTTAAAGTCGTCACTTAAGAAATGAAAAAAACTTCTTTTGATTATCAGAAAACTTTAAATAATTACATCGAGTTTCTCAAATTATTGAAAATTTATAAAAAAAAAAATGAAATATTTTATGAAAATAATATAGAAAAACTTAACAACTGGAAAAATACTAATTTTAAAAATAACTTAAAATGGTATCAAAATATAAAAGAAACCAACTTAGCTAAAGTAAAAACAATTCCTCTTAATCAAATGAAAAATTGGATAGTTGATTTAGAAAAAGGTATAATAAAACATAAAAGTGGAGAGTTTTTTTGTATTGAGGGCAAAAGAACATTAAACTCAAATAGAGAAATAAAATCCTGGGACCAGCCATTTATAAAGCAGATTAATTATAAAGGTGGAATTATTGGTTTGGTAAGGGCTTATATTAATAACATTCCACATTACCTTGTTGATGCAAAGTTTGAACCTGGTAATTATAATGATATTCAAATAAGTCCATCATTACAAGCAACATACTCTAATTTACATAGAATCCATAAAGGAGAAAAGAACAAAGTAATAAAAAAGTATTTTTTAAAGAATTCTTCAACTATAAGAAAATTTTGGGTAACTGAAGATGGTGGAAGACTATATAAAAAAAGAAATTTACATTGGGTAGTTCAATATACAGGAAAAATTGATATTCCAAGTAAAACTTATAGATGGCTAACTCTTTGGGAAATTAAAGAGTTTATAAATAAGGGATCGTTAGTTAGCCCACATTTAAGGGCAATACTATCGTTAATATAAATAAATTGAAAAAAATAAACATAGGCATTATTGGAGCAGGAAATCATTTTAAAAAAAATATATTACCTGTATTAAATAAATTTAATAATTTAAATTTAAAAGCGTTATTAGTTAATAAAAGTAAAAAAAATATAAAAAATACAAATAATATATCTAACAAGAAAATATTTTTAAATTTAGATTTAGATTTTATATATATTTCAACACCGAACATGTCTCATGAAGAGTTTATCATAGACTCTTTAAAAAATAATATACATGTGATATGTGAAAAACCATTTCTAGTCTCATCTAAGAATTTTAAAAAAATCAAAAATTTGTCGAAAAAAAATAATTTATTAATATTTGAAGCATTTATGTACCAACATCACAGTTTATTTAATTTTATAAAAGATAAAATAATTTTGAACAAAAAAAATAAAGTCAAATATGTTATATCTAATTTCCGATTCCCATCTATTGATAAAAAAAATAACAGATATAATCCAAAACTAGGAAATGGTTTTTTTTTCGATTGTGCTTGCTATTTACTTTCTGTCGAAAATTTTTTTTTCAATAAAAAAACTATTTATCAAAAAACAAATTTTCAATATATAAAAGAAAATGTATTGCTTCGAGGCAATATATTCTTAAAAAGCAAAAATATATCTAGATATTATTTTTGGGGTGAAGGTCAGAGATATTCAAACAATATTGAAATTTTCTACGATAAAGGTTCAATATATGTGCCTTATTTTTTTTCAAAACCTAAAAATACAGAAATCATTCTGGAGATATATGAAAACTTTAAAATTAAAAAAAAAATATTTAAATATGAAAACCATTTTTTTAATATGTTTAATGTGATTTTTAAAAATTATAAAAATAAAAATTTTCAAAAAAATCAAATTAATCTAATTGAAAAACAAATTAAACTATTAGAAAAGATATTAAAATTGGATAAAAAATGAAAATATCTCTATTAAAAAAATTTAAAAATAAGACAATTATTGTCACTGGTCATACCGGATTTAAAGGATCCTGGTTGTGTCTATGGCTTATCTCATTAGGAGCAAGAGTAATAGGTATATCAGATAAAATTATATCCAAACCATCTAATTATGATGCTAATTTGATAAAAGATAAAATTATAGACTATAGGTTTAACCTTAAAAACAAAAAAAAAATAAAAAAAATAATTAGTAAACATAAACCAGATTTTATTTTTCACTTAGCTGCTCAATCTTTAGTAAAGAAATCTTATATTTTTCCAACTGACACATTTGAGTCAAATGCAATTGGTACGTTAAATTTACTAAACAGTTTGAAAGAATTAGAAATTAAAAAGAGATGCAATATAATACTAATAACAAGTGACAAATCATATAAAAATTTAGAACTTGAAAGAGGTTATCATGAGAACGATATTCTTGGAGGGCTTGACCCTTATAGTGCCTCAAAAGGTTGTGCAGAACTTATAATTAAATCTTATTTCAACTCGTATTTTAAAAAAAATAAATATATTCGTTTAGCTGTAGGAAGAGCTGGCAATGTAATTGGCGGTGGAGATTGGTCAGATGATAGAATAATACCAGATTGCATTAGATCCTGTGTAGAGAATAAAAAGTTAATTTTAAGACATCCGAATGCGACAAGACCATGGCAACATGTATTAGAGGCATTGTGTGGATACTTATTATTAGCACAAAATTTATCTACAAATAAATTATTAAATGGAGAAGCTTTTAATTTTGGTCCAAATTATAAAAATTCAATTAGTGTAATAAGGTTAATAAAAAAAGTAAAAAAAAGGTGGCCCACACTTAAATGGATAATTGAGAAAAGTCCTCATCAATTTGAATCAAAATTATTGAAACTTAATAGCAACAAATCAAAAAAAAATATTGGATGGAAATGTGTTTTAAGCACTGATGAAACGATTGATTATGTAATAAATTGGTATAAATACTTTTATTTAGACAAAGAAAAAAAGAAAGACATGTATCACTTTTCTGAAAATCAAATAAAAAAATATATTTTAAAACTTAGAAAAATATAAATATTAAATGAAAGTAGTAATATTAGCTGGTGGTAAAGGAACTAGATTCTCTGAATATACAAAAACTATGCCAAAGCCAATGATTAAAGTGAATGGAAAACCAATAATTCATAGAATTATCGATCATTATATGAAATATGGTCACAAAGAATTTTATATTGCTTTAGGTTATAAAGGAAAAATAATTAGTAATTATTTTAAAAGAAAAAAATTTCCAAAAGATATTAAAATTAATTTAATCAAAACAGGATTAAATACCATGACTGGTGGGAGACTAAAAAGATTAAAAAAGTTTTTAAAAGAAACTTTTTTAATGACGTATGGAGATGGATTATCAAATGTAAATATTGACAAATTAACCAAATTTCATTTTAAAAAAAAAAATTAATTACACTTACTGCAGTTAGACCACCTGCGCGTTTTGGAGCAATTTCAGTTGAAAAGGATATTGTAGGTTATTTTAGAGAAAAAAGCTCATTAGATGAGGGTTGGATAAATGGTGGTTATTTTGTCGTTGAACCAAATTTTATAAAATTAATCAAAAATGACGAGACTCTATTAGAACAAGAACCCTTTCTCAAAGTTACAAAAAGTAAGCAAATGGTTGCTTTTAAACATTTTGGTTTCTGGCAATGTATGGATACTTTAAGAGATAAGAAAATATTAGATGAAAAATTAAAACAAAATACTCAGCTTGTCTAAGAAAATTTTAATAACCGGTGGAACTGGATTTATAGGATATCATCTTGCAAAAAAGTGTTTAAGTTATGGATGGAGTGTAACAAGTATTTCTACCAAAAAACCCTCCAAATATCGTAAGCTTAAAAATGTAAATTATTTAATTTGTGATATTGCAAATAAAAAAAATTTACAAAAAAAAAATTAATCAAAATTTTAATTATGTTGTAAACCTAGCAGGATATGTGGATCATTCAAAAAGACAAAAAACTTTAAAAAGTCATTATAATGGTTGTAAAAATTTAGCTTTAATATTTTTAAATAAAAAAATAGATAAGTTTATACAGATAGGATCTAGTGTTGAGTATGGAAATATAAAATCACCTCAAAAAGAAGATAGAGTAATTAATAAAAAATTGAAAAGTATTTATGGTGCATCAAAACTACTTAGCACAAACTATTTATTAGAATTGTTTAAAAAGTTTAATTTTCCAGTAATAATATTAAGGCTTTATTTAGTTTATGGGCCAAATCAAGATATTAATAGAGTTGTACCTATAACTATTTACAATTCTTTATTAAATAAAAAATTTGAATGCTCAAGTGGCAAACAATTAAGAGATTTTATTTACATAGATGATTTAATTAATGCAATAATTAAAGCATTAAATAATAAAAAAGTTTTAGGCGAAATAATAAATATTGGAAGTGGAAATCCAATTAAAGTTAAAGAACTGATACTAAAAATATGTAAACAAATAAAATTAGGAAAACCAATTTTTGGAAAAATAAAATTTAGGAAAGATGAAATAATTAATTTATATCCTAACATAAAAAAAGCAAAAAAATATCTTGGATGGTATCCAAAAATTAAACTTGATAATGGCCTTAACAAAACAATAATTTTCTTTAAAAGTAAAAAAAAGTGAAAAAAGTAAGTGTAATCATAAATTTTCACAATGCTGAAAAGTTTCTCGACCAATCAATCACAAGTGTATTGAGTCAGAATTATAAAAATTTTGAATTAATATTATGGGACAACTGTTCAAATGATAAATCAAAAGAAATATGTGATCGATTTAAAGACAGAAGAATTAAATATTTTTATAAATCAAAAAAAACAACACTTTACAAAGCAAGAAATTTAGCAATCAAAGCAACCAAAGGTGATTTGATCGCTTTTTTGGATAGTGATGATTGGTGGCATAAAAATTATTTATCATCAAGGCAAAAATTTTTTAATAAAAAAAAATATGATTATTTTTATTGTAACTCCAATATTGTGTTAGAAGAAAAAAAAAATTTTTTCTTATATAAAAAATTTAATTTACCGAAAGGAAAGATTCTTGATGAATTAGCTAGAGACTATTTCATAATTATAAGTGGAGTAATATTTAGAAAAAAAATATTTGATGAACAAGGATATTTTAACGAAAGTTTAAATATAATTGGTGATTATGACTTTATTATAAAAATTTCAGATAGTTATAATGCTCATAGTTCAAATTATCCTTATTTAAATTATCGTATACATAAAAATAATTATTCAAAACTTAATTTAAAAATATTTTATCTTGAATATAAGAGATGGTTTAAGATGAATTCAAATTTTAATTTTTTTAAAAATAATATTAATCATTTTTCTAATAAATTAGATTACCATGAATTAAATTATTTATTGCAAAATAAGAAAAAAAAAATTTATATATTAAAAAAAATATTTAAGTTAAAAAATTTTTTAAATACAGTTCAATTCCTAATATTATTTTTTATACCAAAAATATTTTATAAGTTTATAAAAAAATGAAAAAAGTTTTAATTATCTCTAATGACCAAATTTTTATAAAAAAAAAAAAAATTTATTCAAATTTTAATGATACTATTAATATAATTCAGGCTATTTCAGCAAATTCAAAAATCTATCTTTTATCCCGTATAACTAATTTGAAACAAAATTTTTTTTTTAAGGCAACAAATCTTATAAAAAAAATAGATATTAAAAGTTTGTCTCAACTATCAAAGAATAATAAATTTACAATATTTATAATTTCTATAACACCAAGAAATTTTTTATATTTTTTAATTATAAGTTTCTTTTTTAAAAAAATTAAAGGATTTATATACTTAAGAAGCAATGGTCATGTTGAATACCAAAAAAAATTAGGGAAAATTGGATATACAATATACGATTTAATGTTTAAAATTTTAAGCAGAAGGTTAAAAGTTATATCGGTTTCAAAAACTTTAACTAAAAAAAAAATTCACCACTTAATTACTCCTTCAGAAATAGATTCATTATGGTTTAAGGATAAAAAAAAGGTTAAGACAGATATACCTAGATTATTATATTTTGGAAGATTTAAAGTCGAAAAAGGGGTTTTTTCTTTGTTAAAAATAATTAAAAACATAAATATAAAATTTTTTCTAACAATTGCTGGAGATTCGAAACGTGTCCAAACAAGTATAAAATATGTAAAGTTTAAAAAAGAAATAAAAGGAAAGAATGATATAATAAGATTATATGATAAACATAATATCTTTATATTACCCTCTTACACAGAAGGTTCACCAAAGGTAGTATTAGAAAGTTTATCAAGATTAAGACCTGTAATAGTTTTTACAGAAATTAAGCATGTAAAATATAATCTTAAAGGGGTTTTTGTTTGCAATAGAGATTCTAAAAGTTTTGAAAGGTTAATTAAATTTATACTTTTAAATTACAATCACATCCAAAAAAAAATGAAAAAAAATAAAATTCCGACAAGAGAAAAGTTTCAAAAGGAATTAATTAAGATTATAAAATGAAACTTGAATTGATAAAAAATAAATTTTTTGTAATTTTATTTCTTTTTCCTTTAACATATATATTTGGTATTGCTATAGTAGAAAGTTTCATATTATTATTTTTAATATTCTTGGGAGTTAATTATAAAAGCATAACACTTCCAGATAGAAAAATTTTATTGCTTTTTTTATTATTTTCATTATTCGTAGGTGCCAATGCTTCTTTGCAAATAACAGATAATCTTAAGTACTCTTCTATATTTCATTTCAGATATGTATTATTTTCAATTGCCGTTTTTTATTTTTTTGAAAAGTATTTCAATACGAAATTAGATAAAAAGGTGTCAATTTACTTGTTTTTTGGACCAATTTTATTATTAATTTTTGACAGTATATTTCAATTTTTTGTTGGAGAAAATATTTTTGGACAAAAATTATACGGATATAGAGTTTCAAGTTTTTTTGGTGAAGATTTAATTTTAGGAAGTTTTTTAATAAGGCTTTTACCCATAATATTTTGGTATTTATTTTATCTTAAGGTAGATCTAAATAAAAATCAAAATTATTTGACATCTTTTTTTTCGCTTTATTTCATAACCATCTATTTATCTGGTGGACGTACATCTTTTGCACTCTTAATATGTTTAATATTTTTATCTTTTATATTTATTTTTAATTTAAGGAAATTATTGATTAGCTCTTCAATTGTATTATCAATTTTTATAATATGTACTGGGATATTTAATTTTGGGAAAATAGATATTACTAGCAGAATGTTTTTAAAAACTTACAAGCAAGTATTTATTATAAAAAATATTCAGGAAGAAAAAATAAAAGAAAATAAAAATAATTTTCTCTCAATTTTAAAATCGGTAAACATTTTTTCTAATGATCATCAGGGGCATATAATTTTATCTAAGAAATTATTTATGGAGAAACCAATTTTTGGTTCCGGTCCAAAAGGTTTTAGACATTATTGTAGATCAGTAAATTATTCGCCAGAGGTAGGTATTTGCTCGACTCATCCACACAACATTTTAGCTCAAACATTTTCAGAATTAGGTTTAATAGGATTAATTTTTTACCTACTCTTCATTGTATTTTTAATTAAAAATTTATTTCTTATAAAAAGTAAAAATTATAAAGATAATGTTTCTAATGGATTTTTAATTATTTCGATAGGTATTTTAATTCATCTTTTACCTTTTTTACCTAGTGGAAATTTTTTTAATAACTGGATTTCATCATTTATTTATTTTAAAATAGGCTTATTATTTTTTTCATATAAAAAACTATTTTCATAATGATTGAGACTTTTTTTATCTTATCAATAATAAATATTTTAATATTCTTCAACTTCACTAAAATTTCAAAAATTATAAATCTTTATGACTTGCCAGATAAAAATTTAAAGATCCATAAAAACAAAACATCATTAATAGGTGGATCTATTGTAATGTTAAACATAATTTTGATATTTTTTACTGATTTTTTTTTAGGCACTTCTTTCTTTGACTTTTATTTAAATATAGACAATCAATTAATTTTTTTATTTATATTATGCTTAATTTTTATATTAGGATTTTATGATGATAAATTTAACCTGAATCCAAACAAGAAATTTGTATTATTAACTTTTATTACTTTAATTTTTATTATATTAGATAAAAATCTTTTAGTTCAAAAAATCTCATTTTCTTTTTATCCTCATAAAATTTTTATTGAAAATTATTCAATTTTTTTTACAGTTTTTTGTTTTTTAATATTAATTAACGCATTAAATTTTTATGATGGAATAAATGGTCAATCTTTAATTTTTTATTTCATAGTATTTTCTTATTTGCTCATTATTTCTGAAAAATTTGAATTTTATGGTATTATTTTATTTATTATAACTTTTTTACTGTTTTTAAATTTGAAAAAACTTCTTTTTTTAGGTGACAATGGAATTTATGTTTTAACAATAATTCTTTCTACAGCCATAATCTATGAGCATAATGTTTATAGAAATATTATTTTTGTAGATGAAATATTTATGCTTTTGTTTTTACCAGGATTAGATTTGATTAGATTAACAATTACCAGATTATTTAAAGGAAAAAATCCTTTTTATGGTGACAGAAATCATATACATCATCTATTGATAAAAAAGTATTCTTTATTAAACACAAATTTAATATTATCTTTTTTAGGAATTGCGCCAATTATATTTTTTAATTTTTTGAAACTAAATATTTTTATAGCCATCTCTATGTTTGTAATTATTTATTTTTTTATAATAATTAGATTGAATAAAAATGAATCTTTTTAAAAATTTTTGGAATTTTTTAAATAAAAAACAAAAGAATTTTTTTTTCGTTTTAGTTCTATTCTCTATCCTTCAAACAATTCTGGAAATGATAGGTATAGCTGCCGCAATTCCATTTGTTACTTTCTTGCTGAAGCCCGAATCTTTATCTGAGTTTGGTTTTATTATGAATTTAATTAATTTAGACCAAATAATTATGACCGATCAATTAATTATTATTTTTTGTGTAGTTTTTTTTTCAATATTTTTAATTAAAAATTTAATAATAGTTATTACAAATAAGCTAACTTATAATTTTATTTTCTCTTTCCGAACTAATTTATTTAAAAATTTAATAAATAAAATTTTACATCAGGATTATATTTTTTTTGTAAAAAAAGGCATTTCTCAAATATTTAATACAACTTTAAATGAAGTAAATATGTATTCATTAAATATTGTAAAATCTCTAATCATACTATTTAGTGAAATATTGATAAGTTTTGGAATTTTGCTTTTAATCATTCTAACAGGTAATATCAAAGGATTAATACTAATTTTTCCAATTATAATAATTGTTTCAATAATTTTGAAAAAAATTAATCAATCAATAAAAAGCTGGTCAGTTACTAGAATTGAACAGAATGAAAAAATAATAAATTATAATTTAAATTTAATTAACGGTATTAAAGAAATTTTAATTTTTGGAAAAGCCAATGAATTAGTAAACAAATTTGACAACTCTTTAAAATCTCTAAAAGATGTAGATATAAAACACAATGTAGTAACCGCTTATCCAAAAGTATTATTAGAACAAGCTGTTATATTAATTTTTATTTTAATTATATTAATTTTAAATTATCTTGGAACGCCAAATGACAATATTATAATTATATTAAGCTTTTATTTAGTAGCAGCTTATAGACTAGTTCCATCAATCAATAAAATTTTTGTTTCATATCAATCTATTAAGTACGGTAAACCATCTATACCAAAAGTTATGGAGTATTATAATTTAAGTATCAATAATAACTATTTAAAAAATGAAAAGAACTTAGAGTCATTAAAATTTGAAAAAAATATAGAATTAAAAAATATATATTTTGATTATGATAATAATATTGAGATAATCAAAAATTTTAATTTCAAAATAAATAGAAATGAAATTATTGGAATTTTAGGAGAAAGTGGTGTTGGTAAATCCACACTCATCAATCTCTTGACAAACTTACTTTTAGCAAAAAGTGGTCAAATTATTGTAGATGGAAAAGAAGTAAACGATCCATCAGATTTTAGAAAATATAAAAATTTATTTTCAATTAGCACACAAGACGCTTATCTTGCAGATGGGACAGTTAAAGATAACATTATTTTTGGATCAAATAATGAATATTCAAAAGATAAAGTTAATGAGGCAATAAAATTCGCTCGTTTAGATAAAACGATAGGAAATTTACCTATGGGAATCGAAACATCTGTTGGATCTTCAATAAAACAATTATCTTCAGGGCAAAAGCAAAGAATTTCAATCGCAAGATCTTTTTATAGTGATAGGAAAGTTTTAATTTTTGATGAAGCTACAAATGCTTTAGATGAAGAAAATGAAAAGTTTATTTTTCAAAATTTAAAAAATTTGAAAAAAAATAAGACAATTATAATTATTTCACACAATCCAAATAATTTGGAAATTTGTGATAGAGTATATAAAATTGAAAATAAAAATTTAGTTGAGATTTAAATTAAAAAAATATCTTTCAATATCAGTTAAAAGGTCCTAAAAAATATTTTATATGACAATAAATATAATTATAGGAAAAAAAAGTTTTGTCACAAAAGCAATATTAAATTCTATAAAAAAAGCTGAAGTATTTTCAGCAAATGATTTTAACGATGTGGCTATAAAAAAAATAAAATCTAAAAAAAAAATAAATTTAATATTTAACAATTTTTTCCCATCAAAATTGCTTAACGAACTTTCTTATAAAGATTACCGTAAATTTGAAAAATTATCTTTAGAGACTATCACATGTCTTTTAGGCAAATTATCTCCAAAAAAAATCAATAAAATTATTTATACAAGTAGTTCCGCAGTTTATCGATTACCAGAAAATATGCATAACCAAAAAAAAGATGAAATCAATCGTGAACTTTATTCATCTTTTAAGTTAACTGCAGAAAAAATTATTCTTAATTATTGTACAAAAAACAATTTAAACTATCATATATTTAGATTATTTAATTCATTTGGAAACCCTGAAGATCCCTTTTCTTTCATTGAAAAGATTATTAAATATAAAAAAAATAATAAGAAAATTAAATTAATAAATAATGGAAATTCTATAAGAGATTTTATTCATGTTAATGATATAGGAAAAATTTATAGCATTTTTTTAAATAAAAAAATTAAAAACGGAATTTTTGACCTAGGAACAGGTAATGGATACTTAACTAAAGATATAATAAATTATTTAAATTTTTCTAATAGCAAAATAATTAAAAAAAATAATATTAATGAAATTTATAATTCTATAGCTGATAACAAAAATTTAATTGATGTTATAAAGAAATATAAGTTCATAAATTTACAAACATATTTAAAAAAAAGATTAAATATAAAAAATAAAAAAATTATTAAACCAGTTCTTAAATTTAAAAATCAGAATCGAAATCTTTCTTCAGGAGTCGTCATCTATGGTGCTGGATATGCTGGCAAAAAAATTTTTATTGAATTAAAAAAAATTAACGAAGACATTTTATTTTTTGTTGATGATAAAACCAGTATTCAAAATACAAATTATAAAGGCATTCCAATAATTAGCTACGAAAATTTATTAGAGGTAAAGAAAAATTATAATATTAAAAGGATTTATTTAACAATACCTTCACTAGACAAATATTCACAAAATCGAATTATTCGAAAAATTAAAAAAAATTTTTTTGATGTAAGATATTTATCTGAGAAAAAAAATTTATTATCAGATAAAATTGATATTAATGATTTAAATATCAACGACATAAACGATATTTTAAATAGAAAACAAATAAATTTTAAAAAAATAAATAAATTATCAAACAAAACTGTTTTAGTTACTGGTGCAGCTGGAACCATAGGTTCTGAGATTTGTAGACAATTAGTTCACCACAAAGTTAAGAAAGTAATCGCAATTGATAAGTCAGAGATAGGTATATATGACCTACAACAAAAATTAAAAAAAGAGAAAATATATTACAATCTTTTAGATATAAACGATAAAGCTTTACTAGAAAAAATTATTAGAGATGAAAAAGTACAGATAATATTTCATGCTGCTGCTTACAAACATGTTAATATATTAGAAAATAATATCTTTTCAGCTGTAAAAAATAATATATTTGCAACTCACAATATCTGCGATTTATCAAAAAAATATTCATGTGAAATGATTTTTATATCAACAGATAAAGCTGCGAATCCAACCTCAATACTAGGTTATACTAAAAGATTTGCAGAAAAAATATGCGAAAACTTTAATTTATCAAAATTGATAAAGGATAAGATAAAAATTGTAAGATTTGGAAATGTTTTTGGAAGCTCAGGTTCAGCAATAAATAATTTTATAGATAAAATTAATAACGAACAACCAGTACAGATTACTAATAAAAAGGCATCCAGGTATTTTATGACTGTCTTAGAGGCATGCCATTTAGTTTTACAAACTTCAGCAATTAATTCTAATGAAAAAATATTTATACTTAATATGGGCAAGCCTGTAAATATTTTTAATTTAGCAAGCAATCTTGCAAAGTTAAAGATTAAATTGAATCCAAATTATAAATTTAAATACGAAGAAATAGGATTATTTCCTGGTGAAAAGTTAAGAGAAACACTTATAGATAAATCTGAAAAAATTAAAAAAATAAATAAAGAAATTTTTGCGGTTGCAAATAAAACAGAAATTGTCAAAAATTTTGACCATCTTTATAAGGAATTAAATTTTTATTATTCAAATATGAAAAAAAATGAATTAATTGATTGTTTAAAAAAAATTTCAAAGCAATAATTAAACTATGCTTATAATCGAGACTATAATTTTTATTCTATTATCGTCTTTATCATTGATATCTTTGGTGGGATACGGCCAAATCTTAATGTTAAGATATAAATTCAATTTTTTTATAAGTTTTTTTTTTGGATTGATAATTTGGAGCTTATTAATTACAGGTATTCATTTTTTTATAAAAATTAATTTTTATATAAATATAGTTATTATTATTTTTGGAATATTTTTATTTTTAATTAAATTCAAATTAAATCATATTAAAATTTTTAAAAAAAAATATTTAACTTATTTTTTAATTTTTTTGTTTTTGATACCAATTTTTTTAAGTCATAAATATCATGAAGACTTTGGATACTATCATTTACCTTATCTAATTTCTTTAGCTGAACAAAAAATTATCTTTGGATTAGCAAATTCAAATATTGCATATGCTCATAATTCTATATGGTTAAATATTATTGGAATTTATTTATTACCAGGTAATAACTATAACTTTGTATTACTTCCTACATTTTTAATCTATGTAATATTTATTATTTTTTGTTTTGAAAAAATTTTAAAACATTCTGAAGGACAGATAAGTAATTATTTTTTAATAATCAGTTTATTTTACTTAATTCTGAAATTTACAAGGTTATCAGAATATGGAAATGATTTACCTTCAACTATAATCTCAATAGTATCTATCTTTTATTTTATAAAATATTCAGAAACATCTGATTCACAAAAAAATATAAAATATTTTTACTTTAATTTAGTTTTTGCAGTATTTGCAATTTTAATAAAATTTAGTTCGATTCCAGTATTATTTCTCAGTTTTATTTTATTAATTAATAATTTTAAAAATTTATATAAAATTATTTTTCGGACTGAATTTTTGTTAATTTATTTATTATGTTTATTATTTTTCACTCAACAATATTTTTTCACAGGTTGTATTTTATTTCCATTTAAATTTTCATGTTTAGATGTTTCTTGGTATAATGATGAAATTTTATTGTTTACTAAAAATATAGAATTAATAAATAAAAGTTATTTTTCTATTGAAAACAATCTCTCAAAAGAAGAATTTTTAAGCAATTTTAATTGGATTCCATTTTGGTTTTTAAGAAATTATATAGAAATATTAGAACATTTAACTATAATTTTTATCCCTTTAGTTTTATTTTTAATTTTTTCAAATAAATCCGATAACAGAAATTTTTTAAAATTTGAAAATAAAAAACTATTCTATCTATTTATTTTAATTAGTTTTATTTTTTGGTTAACATTTTCTCCAGTTTTAAGGTTTTCAATACCTTATTTTATTTCTTTAATTTTCATATTAACTATAAATCAATTTTTTCAGAGAAAATTTTCTAAAAAAACTTTTATTACATTATTCTGCATAGCAATAACATTTAATTTTTCAAAAAATATTTTGCGCGTTATAAATAAGGATGATGTTTTTTATGGAATTGAAAAAATAAACAATCAATTTGTTGTTGAGAAATTTAGTAAAAATAATTTTATTGATGTTTACAAGCCTGATGTTAAAAATAATAAAAACGGTTGGCAAGGTAGACTTTGTTGGGATATACCTTTTTTGTGCACATATAATAAGATAAATATAAATAAAAAAAATGGATATTTAATAATATCTAAATAAAGTAATTACAATTTACTATGATAAACAAAAGCTCATTTAAGCTCTCGATTATTGTTCCTTGTTATAATGAAATTAATACGATTGATGAAATTATTTCAAAAATATTAGAAAGTTTGATCAGGAACAATTTAAATAATTATGAAATTATCATAATTGATGACTCTTCAACTGATGGAACGGTTAATAAGCTAAAAAAAATGGAAACAAAAGATTATTTTAAAATTATATATCATAAAAATAATCAAGGTAAGGGAGCTGCAATTCAAACAGCTCTTAATCAAATATCAGGTGATATAGTTTTAATACAAGATGCTGATTTAGAGTATGACCCATTTGATTATAATAAATTGCTTTTGCCATTTTTTGAAACTAATGCAGATGTTGTTTATGGATCAAGATTTTTAGGTGGAGGCAAATATGTAAGAATACATTTTTTTTGGCATTATTTGGCAAATAAAATATTAACTTTAATTTGCAACATATTTACTAATTTAAATTTAACAGATATGGAAACTGGATATAAGGTATTTAAAACCTCAAATTTAAAAAAGATAAAAATTGAGGAAAAAACTTTTTCTTTTGAACCAGAAATAACAATAAAGTTGGCAAAGAATAAATGTAAATTTTTCGAAGTTCCTATCACCTACAATGGCAGATCTTATGAGGAAGGAAAAAAAATTGGATTGAAAGATGCTTTTATAGCCCTAAAAACCATTATTTTATATTCTTTTAAATCTTAAAATTTCTTTGACTAAAAAAAAACATTATGTATAAGTCTTCCTGCCTGGTGATTATTGCGAAAAGGTCATACCCGATCCCATTCCGAACTCGGAAGTTAAGTTTTTCAGCGCCAATGGTACTT
>MDSV01224381.1_pt1 | contig 37669 bp, 38 predicted proteins | sample 810851 | NCBI WGS metagenome assembly MDSV01 (sample SAMN05326640, study PRJNA326480) | marine metagenome | isolation source: seawater | place: Atlantic Ocean: North East | collected 2012 | reverse complement strand
TTTTTTATAAATTTTTAAATAATTTTTAATTAATCCATTATCAAAATTTTTTCTCAATTGTAGTAAAGTTTTTTCTGTAAAGTCTTTTTTTTTATAGTATTTAGCATTTTTTACTTTTTTCGATTTTGTTTGTGTAATTTTATCAAAATTTAAAATTATTTTTTTATAAATTTTAAACATTCTCAATATTAATTTGTTTCCTATGTCATGGACCGAGTCATTTATATTATACTTTGGTCTAATCTGGTGGATAATGTTTCCGGTATCAATCCCCCTATCTAAAAACATAAAAGTAACACCTACATACTCTGGTTCAGAATTAATTAGTGGAAATATGTTTGTTCCTGATCCCCTATAATAAGGACTTAGACCTAAATGAACATTTAATATTTTATTTTTATAAATATTTATTATATCACCCCTAATTATTGAGGAACCATAAACTACAATCAAATCAGGTTTTAACTTTTTTATTAAGTCCAGACAGCGCTTAGAAGAAGTAAAATGTTTATTACACCTATAAATAAATTTTCCTTTTTTGTTTAATTTAAATTTTTTAAAGTAATTTCTTTCAAAAATATTTCTCTGACGAAAATGTTTTATTAAAGATAGATTATTTGTGATATTTACTTTGTTTTTTTTCTCAATTAAAGCTCCAACTATTTCAATGCCTTGTATTTTTTTGAGATAACTTATGAACGCCAGATGTCTTAATTCATTAGCAGTAAATATTACAATTTTCCTCTTTTTCATTTAATTTATTTTTTTAAATTTTTAAAATGATTTAAGAATAAATATACATTAATTAATTGCCAAACATGGAAGCTATTTTTTGCTTTTTTTATTTCAAGAGTTTTTTTGACTGTTTTTAAAAACTGCTTATTAAGAATATTTTTTTTTTTTAAAGAATAAAATATTTTTTGTACCCAAACTTTATTTTTAAGTATAATTTTAAGTTCAGGCACTATACTAGACGTTTTTTTTGTTTGAAATAACTTAATTGGTAAATGTCTTTGTATAATTTTAAATAGGGGGTATTTAGGATATCCATTTTTAAATTTATCTTCATTTTTTAATGAAAGAGCTATCTCTACTACATTATGATCTAAATATGGAAATCTTAACTCTCTAGAATAACCCGCACTTACTCTATCATGAAATCTTAAAACCCTTGGAAGTTTATTTCTTTTTATATTGAATAATTCGATTGTTCTTAGATAGTTTTTTTCTATTTTTATTTTATTTTTAGAAGTAGAGATACTACTAGCATCTGTAGATCCACCAAAATTATTTTTAATTAATAAATTAGACAAAAATAAAATTTTCTTGTTATTTAAATTGAAGTTTTTTTTTAAGATTGAATAAATATGTTTTTCTTTTTTTGAATTAATCATGTCTCTTAATGCCATAATCAAATGGGTATAATAACCACTCAAAATTTCATCTGATCCTTGTCCTTCAAGTGAAACTGGTATTTTGTTTATTTGGGATTTATTTAATTTTCCCATTGCTAATAGAGGAACTCCACCAAAAGGTTCGTCCATAAAAAACTGAATTTCGTTTGACATTTTTTTTAACTCATTACTTTTAAAGTTAATTTCATTAAGTTTTAAATTGAGTATTTTACAAACTTTTCTTGCTCTTATTAAATCTGCATTACTTTTATTTTGATATTTAACACAAAATAATTTTAGTGGAATTTTATTTCCAAACATTTCTATAAGTTTACAAATTATTGCTGTACTATCAATTCCACCTGAGTAGTGTAAACTTAATGGCACATCCGATCTCAATCTTAGTCGTATAGAATTTTCAAATACTTTTTCAAAATCGTTTAAATTTACTTTTTGTTTTTTTAATATTTTTAAATTTTTTTCTAGAGAATAATACTTTATACTTTTTAACTTTTTTTGTTTAATATGATTAATTGTTCCCGGCTTTATTTCATATATGTTTTTAAAGAATGTTTGTGGTGAGTTGGGGTATAATTGTGAGTCAATATACTTTTTTAAATTATTAATACTTAAGTTATTATTTTTACTTATGGGTAGAGCTTTTATTTCAGATCCAAAAAATAAAATATCGTTTTCTATTTTATAGTATAATGGTTTAGTACCAAATCTATCTCTAATTAAAAAAATTTTTTTCTTTTTTAGATCAACAAGAACAATTGCAAACATACCATTAATTTTTTTTATAACATCTAGACCATTTTTTGATAAAAGTTCTAGCAAGACTCTTGTATCTCCTTTTTTAATTAAGTCTGATCTTCCAATCTCTTTAGCTAATTCAATATAATTATAAATCTCTCCATTAAATACCATCATCCATCTTTTGTTTTCTGAAATCATCGGTTGCCTTCCATGATGACCTCCTAATATTTTAAGCCTATAAAATTTGACTTTTATAAAACTTTTTTTGAATGATTGAAAATCATCAGGACCTCTATGGTCTAATGGCAATGTGTTGAACTTAATATTACCACAATTTTTATTTAAGAAAAAGCAACCTGAAAAACCACACATAAAAATTCTTTGTAGAAAATTAATAAATGATATAAACGAAATTATGGCTGATATAAACACATTTCATCATAGACAAAAAAAAAATATAAGATTAATTGCAGAGGTTGGACAGGCTCATGATGGAAGTTTAGGTTTTGCTCACTCATATATTGACTCATTAAAAAATTCAGGAGTTACTGATATAAAATTTCAAGTACATATTGCAAATTCAGAAAGCAGCAAAAAAGAAAAATTTCGAAAAAAATTCTCCTATGAGGATAGAACAAGGTTTGATTATTGGAAGAGAATTGAATTTAGCAAGGAACAATGGCATGGTCTATTTAACCATTGTAAAAAGAATAAAATTCACTTCGTTGCTTCACCATTTTCTATTGAGGCAGTTGAGCTCTTAAAGAAAATTGGTTGTAAAACATTTAAAATTGCCTCTGGTGAAGTTGATAATTATTTAATGATTGATAGGATTATTGATCTAAAAAAAGAAATTATACTTTCAAGTGGTCTTTCTAATTTTAAAGAATTAGATCAGATTATAAACAGAATTAAAAAAAATAAAGTAAAATTATCTTTAATGCAATGTACAACTCAGTATCCTTCACAGGCAGATAACATTGGCTTAAATGTTATTAATGAAATGAAGAAAAGATATAAGATACCAGCAGGATTGTCCGACCATTCTGGAAATACAAATACTTTGTTAGCCGCATCAGCATTAGGTGCTGAATTAATTGAATTTCATGTAACATTTAGTAAAAAAAGTTTTGGACCTGATAGTGAGTCATCTATTGAAATTTCAAAAGTAAAGGAGTTAGTTGAAAATATTAATTATATTCAAAAATGTGTAAAAAATAAAATTAATAAGTCGAACATAAAAATAAATAAAAATCTTAAAAAAATGTTTTCTAAGTCACTTGCTGTTAATAAAGATTTAATAAAAAGTCATAGAATTAATATTCAAGACTTAGAGACAAAAAAGCCTGGAGGTATGGGCATTAGTGCTAAAGATTATAAAAAAATAGTTGGAAAAAAAATAAATAAAAATCTAAAAAAAAATACCTTTTTAAAATTAAAGGATTTTAGATGAAAAAAAATGTATGTGTAATTATTACTAATAGAGCAAATTTTGCAAGAATGAAGTCACTATTGGTTGAAATAAAAAATTCAAAAAAACTTAATCTACAGATAATTCTTTCAGGTTCAGCATTATCTCATAGATTTGGACAATTAGAAAAAGAATTAAAGAAAAATAAATTATTTGCTAATGCAAAAAGTTTTTTTTTAATTGATGGAAGCGATCCAATAACACAAGCTAAATCTACAAGTTTAGCTATAACTGAATTCGCAACTATTTTTTCAAAAATAAAGCCAGATATGACAATTACAGTTGGTGATCGTTACGAAACCATTGCTACAGCTATTGCCTCAGCTTATATGAATATTCCTTTAGCTCATCTTCAAGGAGGCGAGGTAAGTGGTAATTTAGACGAAATGGTTAGACACTCGATTACTAAACTAGCTTCATACCACTTCACCACAACTAAAAAAAGCAAGCAGAGAGTCATAAAGTTGGGTGAGGAAAAAAGTAGAGTATTTTTTTCAGGTTGTCCTGGTATGGATTTGATTAAATCATATCAAAAAAAAATTAATAAAAATTTTTTTAATAAAGTAAATTATACTGGTGAAAAATTTAAATTTGATAAAAAATATTTACTAGTTGTAAACCACCCTGTCAGTACTGAAAATGAAAAATTTAATTTAGAAAAAATAAATATACTTTTAAAAACTTTAAGCCAATTAAATATGCATAAAATAATGTTTTGGCCAAATGCAGATGCATATTCTGATATAATTTCATCTCAAATGAGAACATTTAAAGAGAGGAGCAAACAAAAAGATTTTACTTTTATTATAAATTCTTCACCAGAGGATTATGTATCATTAATGGCAAATGCAAGTTGTTTAGTTGGAAATAGTAGTTCATTTATAAGGGAAGGATCTCAATTGGGTATTCCTGCTTTATTACTTGGAAATAGACAAAATAAAAGAGAAGTTGGAAAAAATGTTTTGTATTGTGATTACAATATTAGAACAATTAAAAAAAAAATAGAATACCAGATTAAAAAAAAGAAATATAAAAAACAAAATATTTATGGAAAAGGTAACTCTGGTAAATTTATAGTAAAAATTTTGGAAAGAATATATCCAACTATTAAAAAACAGATTACTTATTAAAGTGAAAATTAAAAAATTAAAAATTCTTGGGATTATTCCAGCAAGAAAAGGATCAAAAGGTATTCCAAATAAAAATTTTATAAAGGTTTCAAAAAAAAAAAGACTTATAGATTTCACAATAACTGAAGCTTTAAAATCAAAATTTATATCAAAATTAGTTCTCTCTACAGATGACGCAAAAATATTAAAATACTCTAGAAAATATAAAATTGATTACTTCATAAAAAGAAAAAAAAAATATTCTCAAGATAATTCAAAATCAATAGATGTTGTCTTAGATGTTCTTGAAAAGACAAGAGATTTTAATGCTGACCTTATAATACTCTTACAACCAACTTCACCATTAAGAAAAAGTTCTCACATTGATAATGCAATTAAATTACTATGCAAAAATTATAAAAAATATAATTCTCTAGTGTCCGTATCACATTTGGAAGAGCCACATCCTTATAAACTTAAAAAAATTAAAAATAAATTTTTAATCTCATTTATTAAAAATAAAAATAGCGAAATTCCAAGACAGAAACTTGAAAAAATTTATAAATTAAATGGTTGTATATATTTAATAAAAAAAAATATCTTAAAAAAAAATAAAACTTTCTTTAATAAAACTTTACCCTTTATCATGGACAAAAAATTTTCTTTAAACATAGATACAATAGACGATTTAAAAAATCTTAAAAATTTATAGCAATATGTATTTCAAGAAGTTACAAAATAAAATACTTAAAAAAAGATCAAAAATATGTGTAATGGGACTTGGGTATGTTGGATTACCAGTTTGTTATAATTTTGCAAAAAAAGGTTTTGATGTAATTGGTTTCGATAGTAGTGCGACTAAACTTAAAGATTTACAAAAAGGAAAAAATTCTATTAAAGATATTAATTCAAAATCATTAAAAAGTTTAATTAAGCGCAAAAAAATAATTCTTACAAATAAAAAAAATATCTTAAGAACAGCAGATGTTTATATTATATGTGTGCCCACACCTTTGAAAAAAAATTTCGTTCCAAATATTTCGTATATTAATAATGCGGTTAAAACTATATTATCGAACTATAAAATTGGATCTTTAATTGTTTTGGAAAGCACTGCCCATCCAGGGTGTACCAGAGAAAATATAGAAAAAATTTTTATCAAAAAAAATTTTTTACTTTCCTCTGATGTATTTATATCATATTCTCCAGAAAGAATCGACCCAGGTAATAAGCATTTTAATATTTCTAACACACCCAAAGTAATAGGCTCTAATTGTAAAAAAAGTTTATATCTAACAAAACTTTTATATAAAAAAATTGTCAATAAAATTTTTACATTAAACAGTTCTGATGAAGCAGAAATGTCCAAGCTTATTGAAAATGTTTATAGACAAGTGAATATCGCTTTAATCAATGAATTAACTAAAATGAGTGAAAAACTATCAATAAATATTTGGAACACCATTAAAGCAAGCTCCACAAAACCTTATGGATTTTCACCTTTTTTCCCAGGTCCGGGTACGGGGGGACACTGCATTCCTCTAGACCCGATGTATCTTTTTTGGAGAGCAAAATCAAAAAATTTTCACAGTAGATTTATTAAAACAGCGAATAAAGTCAATTTGAGCATGCCAAGTTATGTAGTAAATAGATGTTTAAAAATTCTACCAAAGAGTAAAAAAAATATAAAAATTTTAATTATAGGTGTTACATACAAAAAAGATATTGATGATTTTAGGGAATCTCCATCATTAAAAATTATTGAAAATTTTTTAAGACTTAATTTTAACATTTCTTATCATGATAAATATATTAAAAACCTGAATATTAAAAAAAATAATAAAACAAAAAAATTAAAATCTATCGAAATTACAAAAAATAAAATTAAAAAATTCGATTTATGTGTTATTTTAACTGATCATTCGTATATTAATTGGCAAATAATAAAAAAATACTCAAAAAAAATATTTGATACACGTAATGTTTTTGAGGAGACAAAGAATAAAATCTTTCTTCTTTAATATATGAAAAGATTAATAGCAAAGTTGGATGTTAAGTCAGGTTTTGTTATAAAAGGTATTGAATTTGAGGGTGTGAGAAAGGTTGGTGATCCAATAAAGTTGGCAAAAAAATATTTTCAAGATAATATTGATGAAATTATATATTTAGATTGTGTAGCATCTTTATATAATCGAAATCATATAATAAATTTATTACCTAAAGTTTGTGAGGAAGTTTTTATTCCAATCACAGCAGGTGGAGGTATTAGATCGTTCAAAGATGCAAAAAACCTATTTGATAATGGTGCTGATAAAATTGTCATAAATTCTGGAGCAGTAAAAAATCCAAAAATTGTAAAAGAAATTTCAGATTACTATGGAGCTCAAGCTGTAGTTTTACAGCTTGATTGTAAAAAATTAGATCAAGGTAATTGGGAGGTATATACAGATTATGGTAGAGAAAGGACAGGCATTGATGCAATTGATTGGGTTAAAAAAATATCTAAATTTGGGATTGGAGAAATTTTAGCAACAGTTATTGATCATGATGGAAAAAAAAATGGTATGGATATTGAATTTTATAAAACTTTAAAAGAAGTTACTGATTTACCCATTATTGCATCTGGTGGAGTTGGCAATGTTTCAGATATCGAAAAAGTTTTTAATTATAAAGAAATAAATGCAGTTTCAATTAGTAGCGTTTTTCATTATAACAATTTTACAGTAAATGAACTTAAACTAGATCTTAAAAAAAAAGGTTTTAAATTTAGAGATTAAAGATTTTTTTATTTATAATTTATGAAAAATATAGGTGTAATCTGTTCTGGTCCTGCAAACTACCTTTCAATTTGCAATGCAATAAAAAAAACAGGTAATAATCCAATTTTATTAAAAAATAGTAAACTCAATAAAGAAATTACTCATTTAATTTTACCTGGGGTAGGATCCTTTGGAGCAGTAATAAAAGAAATTAAAAAAAAAAAGTTATTTAAGTTTATTTTAGATCACATAAATTCTGAAAAACCATTGTTAGGAATTTGTGTAGGATATCAGATATTATTTGAAAATAGTGAAGAGGATCTTAAAACAAATGGTATAGGACTTTTTAAGGGAAACCTTAAAAATCTAAAAAAAATTTTAAAAATTGTTCCTAACATTGGATGGCAAGATACCAAATTAGAAAAAAAAATAGTTAAAACCTTAAAACTGCCATATAAAAAAGCAAGTTTATACTATGCTCATTCTTATTACGTAAAAAATTACAATAAAAAAGAAATAGAAGGCTTCATAAGTTTATCCAAAAATAAAATACCAGTGATTGCTATAAAAGGAAATGTTTTAGGCGTTCAGTTTCACCCTGAAAAAAGTGGATCAAATGGTATTAGTTTTTTATCATCATTTTTTAAATTAAAATAAATGCTTAATAATAAAAAACTATATAATTATAATAATTTTTTTCTAAAAGATTTGAGGGAACCAACTAGTGAACAGCAATATTCTAAATTATCAAACTTCGAAAAAAAAAAAATATAATAAACTTGTAAAAATATTATCGATAAAATTAAACAAAATTCATAAAAAAAAATATCATTATAGTTATTGGGACAAAATATTAGGTTATTTTGTGTTATATCACATTACAGCGTGTAATAGATTTTTTAATTCCAAAATAAAAAGTATTAACTATTTTTCAAAAAAGAGGATAAAGATTTTAGATGATAAAAATTTTTATATTCCAAAAAATATAAATAATTATAGAAAGTGTTTTCAACATTCAGACTTTGGACAGCAGCAACTTTTTTCTTTAGTTTTTAGATTCTTTTATCAACGTAAATTATTTAATAAATTTTCTTCCCACTACGATAAAAATAAAAAAGAAATTAAAAAAAATAAAAAAACTTTCTCATTTGAATTATTATATTACAGATTTTTAAATTTAATTATTAGAAAAATTAAACATAATAGCTTCAAAATATTGGTAACCAGATGTTATTGGTCTGAAAGACATAAACAAAAAATTCAATTATCTTTAAAAGGAAATCTAAGATGTAAAGATTTTTACATACCTTCAATAAATTTATCTATTAATAATAAGTTAAGAAATAAATTACAGCACAACAACTTTAACTTAAAGATGGATAGATTTGATAAATTTTTTTTTTATACACTTAAGTATTGTTTACCAAAATCAGTTTTAGAGGAATATTCCTATAGGGAAAAATTTACCATCGATTATTTAAAAAAATATTTAAAGTTAAAGTATATAATCAATGAAGCAATAGATGAAGATTCCATGCTGTTAATCTCTCAAGCAAAGAAAAAAAAAATTAAATCTATTTATTGTGAACATAATTTTTTACAAAATCAGTTTATTGGAAATATTATAGAATTTATTAAAATTAAATTTGATTACTATTTTACGTTAGGTTGGAGATCTAAAGACAAGAAATTTATTTCAGGTGGTTCTTTTTTCGAATGGATACCTATTAATAAAAATAAAATTCAAAATATACCAATTTTATTTGCAGAAGGTGTTACGGTTTATCGACCACCCTTTACATGTTCTGCTTACGGAGAGTCAGGTAAGTTTAATTCAGAGAATTATATTAAAATGACAAAAGTATTTTTTAATAATTTAAATAGTAATATTTTACAAAATATGTGGATTAAAAAATATCCACCAAAATATAAAAAAACTTTTTGCTACAACCCAGCAGATAAATTAATTGAAAAATCTAAAATAAAATTGACAAATAATGTTAAAAACTCAGATTTAGAACTCAGTAAGTATTTCAATAGTGCTAAATTAATAGTAACAAATTATCTTTCAACATCATACCTGCAGGCTTTAATATCTAATAAACCTGCTATAATTTTTTTTAATTCAAAATCCTATTTTTTAAATAACAAATATAAAAAAATTTATGATGGACTTATAAAAAATAACATAATGTTTAAGGATCCAAAAAAAGCTGCCTCTTTTTTAAATAAAAACTTTCACAAAATAGATAAATGGTGGTCAAATAAACAGACTCAAGAGGCTAGACTAAATTTTATAAGAAATAATATTAAAGACCCAGAATATTTGTATAGTGTTATAAAAAAAAAATTAAAATGAAAAATTTTCTAAAACTTATTAATTTGTTAAATCAAAAAGAGAAATTATTATTATTAATTACTTTTTTTTTATCTTTTATTGTAATGGCTTTAGAGACAATAGGAGTTGCAATTATTCCAGTAATTTTTACAAAAATAATTGATTTAGATAATTTTAATGAAATTGATAAAGTACCAGTAATTCTTAAACATTTATTAAATTATTTTAATTCAAAATACGGACTATTATTATTTGTCATTTTTTTATTTTTAACAAAATCTATTATTAATTATTTGCATTATTTATTTGACTATATAGTAATTAAAAGAATCAGGATTAGACTTACAAAAGACTGGTTAAGTCAAACTTTAAAACAAAATTATTTATCTATACAAACCACACCTGTTTCCCATAAAATTTGGTGTACAAATGTTATAGAAGCAACAGCAGCAATTATTTCTAATTATCTGAACTTATTTAAAGGAATAATTATTTGTGGATCAATTCTTGCAATAATTATATTTTTTAGTAAAGGAGATCTAATAATTTTTTACTCAATTATTTTACTATTAATAATATCTTTTTATTCTTTTTTTTCTAAAAAAATTTCTAATTTTGGTAAAATAAGTGCACTTGCAATCAGGGAAAGACTAGATATTTTACAATCAACATTTGTAGGTATTAAGAATATTATAATTTATAAAAAACATAATTTTTTTCAAAACTCTTTTATAGAAAAAAATCTTAAAAAAGAGAAAAGTGAACAATCAAATGCATTTATAAATGGATTACCTCTTCATTTTATAGAGTTCTTTGGTGTTTTATTTATTTGTGTATATTTTTATATAAGTTTACGCAGTGAAGTTTCAAAATCCGAGTTAATATTTAATATTGGACTTATTTCATATGGGAGTCTAAGAATTTTATCATTTTTTAAAGTAATCACATCTAACCTTTCTTTGATTAAAAACAGAAAATTTAATATTGATACTTTAGTTGAACAATTTGATAATTTTCAAAATACTAAAGACAAAAATTTAAATCATTTTAAATATAATTCTTTATTAAAGGATAATACAGTTATTCAAATCCAAGATTTGAATTTTAGTTTTAATGAAAATCCATTAATTTTTATTAAAAATTACGAATTTAAAAAAAATTATTTTTATATAATTATAGGGGATAGTGGCAAAGGTAAATCTACATTTTTAGATTTAATGTTAAATATAATTAAACCATCTGAGGGACAAATTGATTGTTCTGTAGACCATAATGAAATTGGCTATGTTTCACAGGAGAGCTTTATGATAAATGACTCAATTAAAAGAAATATCGCATTTGGAGAGAACGATGATCGGATCGACAATGAGAGAGTAAAACTTGTTTTAGACCAGGTAAATCTAAAGGAATTTGTTGATTCGCTTCCACAAAAAGAAAATTATGTTATTAAAAATAATGGATCAAATCTTTCAGTGGGACAGAAACAAAGACTTGGTATTGCAAGAGCATTATATTACGAACCTAAAATTGTCTTTTTAGATGAGCCGACCAGTTCTTTGGATGAAGGTAATGAAATAAATTTAATAAATGTTATTGAAAAAATGAAGAAAAGAGCAACTGTAATAATGGTTACGCATAAATTTAAAAATATTAATAAATATGACAAATTACTAGAGTTAAAAAATGGATTTTTAGAAGAAAAAAAAATATGAAAAAAATAAATATAGCTATAGTTGGATTAGGAAATATAAGTAAAAAACACATTGAGGCTATTAAAAAAATTAAGAACTTTAACCTAGTATCAGTTTGTGACCCAAAGGAAAAAATTCAAAATATAAAAACTTATAAAGATATTAGTAATATGCTTATTAAGCAAAAAAATATTGATATAGTTTCAATATGTTCTCCATCAGGCCTACACTATAATCATGTTATGCAATCACTAAAATTTAAAAAAAATATAATTGTTGAAAAACCTATTTGCATGAATTTTAAACAAAGTAAGGAAATTTTAAATTTTTCAAAAAAAAATAAAAAAAAAGTTTTTGTAGTTTATCAGAATAGACAAAATCCGTTAATAAAGTACGTAAAAAATATTATAAAAAAAAAAAGTTTAGGAAAATTAATAACATTTAATTCGAGTTTATATTGGAATAGAGAATATAAATATTTTAGAGGATCAAAATGGAGGGGAACTAAAAAATTTGATGGTGGAGTAGTAATGAACCAGGGCTCTCATAATATCGATATTTTTTGCAATTTTTTTGGAGATGTTAAATCTGTTTATTGTACAAAGGTTAAAATTAAAAAATATATTGAATGTGAAGATACTTGCATTGTTTCATTTGTTTTTAAAAGTGGTTTAATTGGATCTTTCACATTATCAACTGCTGTAAGTAAAGAAAAATATTCAAATGAGATTGAAATTTTAGGAGAGAAAAAAAATGTTAAGCTTTCTGGGAAAAATCTTGATATTTTACAATATCAAAGAAAAGTTAAGGCTACTAAAACACTATCAAATTTACATACTGATTTTTATAAAAATATTTATTCTTCTCTGATAAAAAAAAAGAAAAATATTTTTTCAATCAGTACAACAATGCACTGTACAAAAGTGTTGGATGCTATAAATAAGTCTTTGATAACAAATTCTAAAATTTACTTATAAGATAACTTTCTTAAAAATAAGGTATTTCTTGTTATCAAAAGAATTTCGTAACTTTTAATCTTCTTTAAAAATCTAATGATGCCTGCTAAATTATTATGTCTTAATTTCCATTTCTTTCCTCTCCAAAATACAGAATTGATTATTAATAAACCATTATCATTTAATTTAAAGAATGAGTTCAGACAATCACTCTCTACATCATCATGAAAATGGCTTCCATCTATATAAATAAGATCAAAATTTTTTTTATTTTCTTTAAAAAAGGTTTTAGAGTCTTTTTTATTTTTCTTAATTCTATTTTTGTATATCTGTAAGTTTTTGTCAAAATAGTCTTCAGCATTTAAACTATATTTAATTAAATTTTCTTGATTCCAATTATCGACGCATTCAAAAAATGAATTTTGAGTATACATTAAAAAAAAGATTGTACTGTGACCCTCAAAACATCCAATTATTAATCCTTGAATTTTTTTTTCAAAATATTTCAAGTTTTTTAAAGTTTGGTAAATAAAAGGAATGTTAAAGTTTATATTTTGTTTATTTAGACCAATAAAGATATTTTTTTTTTTTAATTCCTGAATTTGATCTTCAAAAATAGTTTTAATTTTTAAATTTTCTTTAAAGATTTTTCTCCCTGAAAATAAACTTAAGATATATTTCCTTACAAAGGTTAACCCACCCCCTAAGTATAAAGTGTAAAGGATATTTTTTATATGTTCCATTTAATTAAGTAACTTTTCAAGTATATATACTAAATTATTATATTTTGATAATGTAAGAAGTTGATAATTCTATATACCTTTATCTTATAATTAACATAATCTTAGTTTAATGATTATAAAATAAATTTATATAATTATAATTATTCACTTAATTTAGATGAAAAAAAAAATAGTTTTTTTATTAAACAATTATGATTTTGTTTCAAATAGAGCTAAAAAAAATCTTACATTAAAACAAGCTTATTCTTATATTGAAAAAAATGAAAAAGTTTGGCCAGGTTTTATAGCTAAAAAATTAAAAAAAAAATATTATACTAATATTGAATATCCAAATACATTAAAAAAATACTATGGAAAAAAAAATTATATTTTTGAGTTGAAAAAAAAATTAGATATTTTTAAACCTAATATAATTATTAGTTTTATTAATGATATATATGTAAATGATTTACTAAAAAATTTTAAGAAAAATACAAAAAATATTATTTGGGTATCTTTTAATTTAAAAAAAAAAAAATAAATGAGTTAAATAAATCCTTCGACTATTTTATTTCAGATAATGATTATTTAATTAGCATGGCTAGAAAAGCAGGATTAATAAGTTTTAAATTTTTAACATCAACTCCTAATTATAAAAGTATCAATAGGAGTCATTTTTATAAAAGAAGCAACGAAATATATTTTTCTGGTTCTTTTGGTGGCCAATTTTCATACAGAAGAGAGGTATTGGAATATCTATCAAAAAAATTAAATATTTTTACAAGGATAAGAAACCTGTCTGAAAAAAACATGTTTTTGAATTATATAAATTCAAAATTTAATTATTTTTTTCCATCATTTACAAATTTTTTATTTCTTAAAAAAATTTTACCTTTAACAAGCCATTTAAAATACAAAAATCAAAAAATGCTTTTTGGTGAAAATATGTTGAAAGATATGAGAAAATATAAATTTTGTGTAAATATTCATTCTGATTTTGATATGAACAAAAGCACAAATATGAGAACATATGAGGTTTTATCAAACGGGTGTTTACTTTTTACCGACAGAAATAAAGATACAATTAAACACTTCAGAGATAAAAAACATCTAGTATATTTTAATTCAAAAAATGATTTAATAAAAAAAATAAATTTCTATAAAAAAAGAATTAATCTTTCGTTTAATATTGCTAAAACAGGGAACCAATATTTCTTAAATAAATTTCATACAAAAAAAAGAATTAATGATTTTAATAAAATTTTATATATGATTCTAAAATAAAAAAATGAATTCTCATAATAAAGAAAATCCAAAATACTCTATTTTATTACCAACCTGGAATAAGATTGAATATTTAAAACACAGTGTAAATTCTGTAATTAGTAATACTTATGAAAATTTTGAACTTCTTATATCTGATGATCATTCCAATGATGGCACTGAAGATTATTTAAAAAAAATAAATGATTCAAGAGTTAAAATATTTAAGCCACCTTTTAAACTGACACAAACAAAAAATTATGAGTTTTTACTTGGTAAAGCAAAAGGAGAATGGCTGGCCATTTTAGGAGATGATGATGGTTTAATGCCGAATTTTTTCTTAAAAATTGACGAAATGACATCGAAATTCAAAGATTTGGAAATAATAAAATCTAAAAGAGCAATTTATTATTGGAAAGGAGTTGAGGATTTGTATGGAGATAGAGTTGTTTATTTTGAAGACTTAAATAAAAAACCGAAATTAAGAAATAGCAAAATTGATTTATTTTTATCATTATGTGGGCTGCGTAATTCTCAAGATATACCAACAATTTATACTTCAGGAGTTGTGAAGAGAAACTTAATTGAAAAAATTAAAAAAAAATCAAATAATTTTTTTTTTCATTCAATTGTTCCAGATTATTATTCCATGGTTGCACTTTCATTCGAAAAAAAAGAATATTTATTTTTGGAAAATCCAATAACATGGGTGGGCGTTTCACCGTTGTCTACTGGGAGATCTAGACGGATATACATAGAGAAAAATAAAAATAAAATTAATGAAATATTCATAAATGAGAATATGGGTTTAAGTGGAAAAATCTCAAAAATTATGCACAAAATAGGAATTTACCCAGCTTATCTTTTTGAGGGTATTTTAAAACATCCATATATTTCAAGTTTTTGGAAAGGTAATTTTTTAAGAACTGTTGTTTACTGTTCCTGCACTATATTATTTTTAGAGAAAAAAAAGAATTTGCCCTTTAGGTTAAAAATAAATCTTTCGAGAAAACTTTTTTTTTATAATCTTATTAAAGAGAAAAAAAAATATAATTTAAGTTACACATTATATTTTTTAATACTAACACTTCTTTTTCTTATAAAAAAAATATTCCAAATATCAATGAGAATTATTTTTTTAATTGTCAAATATTTTAAAAAAATTATTAAACATGAAACATTGATTATTGTCTCAAATGACAGAGATAAGTATCCAAGTTTTACAATATTGAATGATTTTTTAAAAAAACACACTATTTTTAAATGAATTTATTGAGTTTAATCACTAACTAACTTATAGGTATGGCTAATGAGTTTTGAATATTTTTACAATAATATATTACCAATATTGTTCTTAATAATCTCTGGTGGTTTAATTAGACAGTCATTAGTTTATGCATCACAAATATGGGCAAAAACATTTCACCATACTTTGACTTTTTTTTTATTACCAATAGCTACGTTCGTAATTACAAAATCTATAACAGGTAATATAGCTTTATCCCTCGGTATGATTGGAGCACTATCAATTGTAAGATTTAGGAATCCAGTTAAAAATCCTTTTGAATTAGTTATATTTTTCTGCAGTATTACTCTAGGTATAGCGGCTGGAGTCGATATAAAATTAGCAATTATTTTTTTATTTGTGGTGATTTTAATAATAATTACCTCACATTTATACTCTAAGTTTAAACTAAAGAGAAATTCAAGAGTATTTGTTCCATCATTTGAAGAAGGGTATTCTTTAAATATAATTGAAATTTCTTCTTCAAAAGAAATTGAAGAATTAAAAGAATATAATATTTTACATTTTAACTTTAATAAAGAAAAGTCTTCTTATGAATACAAGATTTCTGAGAGAGATAAAAATGAAATTTTGGATATTGAAAAAAAAATAAAAAATCTTGAGAGCGTGACAAACTATGAGATTAGATATAGTTTTGATTAGAAAAAAAATATTTTTATTTGGCACTTTATTAATTTTATTTTTTTTTACATCAAGTTTATCTTTGAAAGCATCAAATCAGATAAATACATGTAATGAGTTTGACTTTGATAAATCATTAAATAATTTAAAAAAGTTACAAATTAAGTTTGAGAATTATAAAAGTTGGTCAATTAATGGATTAAGAATTTTAAAATTCGAGGAAAATACCAAAATTATTCCTGAAAAATTTAAAAAAAGATTTTCCGCATCTTTAATTGCATATAATAGAGTAAATCAGAAATGTAATTATAAAGCTAGAATAAGACAAAGCGGTAATAAATTTGACCATATCGAGTTTAAAAATGGAAATATTATTCAAAGTCTAGACGTTGTTTTGGAGGATGGAAATATTTTTGGCGTAAAAAAGTTTAAATTATATATTCCATCTACAAGAAACGGAAATAGTGAGATAATTATAAGTCACCTACTTAATAAATTAGGCTATTTATCTCCAAGAACATTTTTTCTGGATATTAACTTAAATGGCAAAACATCAAATTTTTTATTTTCAGAAAAGACAACCAAAGAATTAATAGAGAATTTTGCTTTTAAGGAAGCACCTTTATATGAAGGTAATGAAAATTTAGTAATTGGAACATCTAAAGATAAAAATGTAATGTATAATAAAAAATTAACTTTTGCAAAACAGATAAACACAAATTGGATTAATTCGAAAAAAAATAGAGAGATTGCTGTTGATGGATTAACAAAACTAAATAATGTTTATTTTAAAAACATTTCTTATTTTAAAAAAAAAAATCATAAAGTAGATCAATTAACACTGGACTATAAACTTTTGTCGAATAACAATGAAGATCATTTTGATTATTTAGTTATATATGACGCTTTTATTAACTCGGTAAATGGTGGACATGCTTTATTACCTCACAATAGGAAATTTTATTATGATCCTTCCTCTAAAATGTTTTATCCGATTTTTTATGACGGATCTCCAGGTTCAGTTCACCGATCACTTCTTGGGGGATGGAGTATAAAAATAAAAAAACTTCAAGAAAATCAATTTAAATGGGGTATTTCAAAAAATGCAATAATTGGAGCTGAGCCTGCAATTAAAAAAATAGAGTCAATTGATATGAGAACTAGTTTTAATACTTTGAAAGAATATGGAGTAAATTATACATTTGAGGAATTTTTAAATGTAATTAATGCTATGAAGCATAATTTAAAAGTTATTTCAAAAATCAATTATAACAAAGATACAGAATTTGATGTGGATTTAGAAGATTATATTAAATTTGCAAAGAATAATACTTCAGAATTTAATATTTTTTACTCAAATAAAAAAAATAATTTTGTTTGTTTAATGGATTTGAATGACTGTTCACCAATAAATTTAAATGAAAAAAACTTTAAAACTTTAATAAATGGCGAGTTAAAATATCAAGGAAATAAATCTTTATATTTAGGAAATTTAATTAATAAAAATAAAAAAAAAATATTTAATATTAGATGAGTTATAGAATAGAAAAAAAATTTATTTTAGACCCTAGAAAGTATGAAGTTTTAATTGGTTATTTACTATCTATTGAGGCTCGAAAGATTTATGACGAAAGAACTGTTTTTTCAACATATTATGATAATGATTTCTTTTCTTCATATAAAAATTCTGAAGAGGGAGTAGTTCCAAGAAAAAAAATAAGGATCAGATCATATAATTCTTTTTCTCATGGTAAGAATTCAAATTTTGAGCTAAAAATTTCTTCACAAGAAAATAGGTTTAAAATTTCAGAAAAAATTGAAGATAGTAATAGATTAGAAAGTTATTTAAATATTGGATATTTAGACAAAACTTACGGAGTTTGTAAACCAATAATGAATATATCCTATAAAAGAGAGTACTTTAAACTTAAAAATTGTAGAATTACAATTGACAAAAATATAAAATATTGGAAATTTAAAAAAAATAATTATAATTTTAATGAACCATTATCAGTAGTAGAGATTAAAAGCCCAGTCGATGATGAAATTAATTTAGAAAATAACGTGTTGCTTAATTTAAGTAGTAGATTTTCAAAGTATTGTAGGGGTATGAATAAAGTGTTTTTTAATATAAAGAATTATTAGTATGCGTTCAAAAAATTTCTTTGGAAAAGGTATTAGTTCTATTGAGGGGACTGATTGGAAGTTTAATAAAAATATTTCAAATAATTTTGATAAACATGTCCGTCAAAGTATTCCAATGTACGACGAAATTCAAAAATATATTTGTTCTCTAAGTGAGTGGTTTATAAGAGATGATGCATTAATATATGATCTTGGCTGCTCCACAGGAGAAACTCCAAAAAATCTTTATAAAAAATTTCCCAAAAAAAAGTTTGAATATATAGGTTTTGATGTAAGTCCTGAAATGATTAGGATAGCGAAAAAAAAAAATATTAAAAATAGAAATAAAACAACTTTTAAAGTTGGCGATATTAATAAAGTGATATATAAAAAAAATAGTGATCTTTTTTTATCAATTTTAACTTTTCCGTTTTTAAATACGCAAAAAAGGCTTCATTTATATAAAAAAATTTTTAAATCGTTAAAACCTGGTGGATCATTAATATTTGTAGATAAAATAAGATCATCAAACTCAAATTTTGAAGATATATTTAATCAAATATATTTTGATTTTAAAATTGAAAATAAATTAAATCATGCTCAAGTATTAAATAAATCAAAAAGCATAAGAAGTTCAATGCAGTTATTTGAGCTCTCAGAAATAGAAAATTTTTTATATAAATCAGGTTTTAAAAAAATAGAAGTGTTCTTTAGGTGGTATAATTTTGTAGGTATTATTGCTATTAAATAATTATTGATTTATTATTTTGTTATAAACCTTCAAATATTCCTCTGAAATTTTATCATTAGAAAATTTAAGAACAGATTGCTGACATTTTTTGGTTATTAAATCATGGTTTTGATTTTTTATCCAATTAATTCCATTAATAAATTCATCAATATCTTCTTTTTCACATATATAACCATTTTCCTTATTATTAATTATGTCCGATAGACCTGTATTTTTTAATCCAATAACTGGAGTACCGCTAGCACAGGATTCGCTTGCAACTTGTCCAAATGCCTCTTTATTACTAGGTATAGCAGTAACATCTGCAGCATTATAAATGGTAGAAAGTTCATTTTCTGAATTAATGAAACCTGTTTCAATTAATTTTATCTTATTGCTAAAGTCAAATTTATTTTTAACAATATTTTTTTCGCCACAAATAATAAAATTAATATTATTAGTTTCAGAAAATTTATTAATTACATTTACTAAAAAAAGAAAATTTTTATTTCTTTTTAGAATTGAGTTATTTGAACAAAATAAAATAGTAAAGTTATTATTCAAACCTATTTTTTTTTTACAATCAGATTTATCTTTTTTTTGAAAATATTCACTATTTAAGGGGTTATTTATAAATGAAACATCTTTATTTTTTAATAGTTCACTATTCTTTGCATCATTCATTAAATTTTTACTTACTGCTACAAATTTAATATTATTAATTTTATTATAGATTTCTTTTTTTATTTTTAATATTTTTAAATTTGCTGAATCATTTTCAATTGAAGACTCCACAGGATAATGATAACCACCAGAAAATGGCCAATAATCATGCATTGTCCAAACAATTGGTTTTTTGATTTTTTCCAAAGATTTTATATCTATCATGCCAGCATTAATCCAATGCATGTGAACAATGTCGGGATTTTTTATTTTAATTATTAAAGGTACGAAAGAAAAAGGAACTATGTTGGATGAAAAAGTTGTATCTTTACTTTTATTTCTTGAATCGGAGATCATTTTATCAATAACTGAATATGGTTTAGATAAAATATTTAAAATAATTTTTTTTTTGCTTTTAAAGAAAAAAATCTCTGAATTTATTTTTTCTTTAAGAGAAAAATTTATTCTTTCAACAGCTTTTGCTGCACCTCCAGTCTCTAAAGAATTTAAATGCAAAACTTTCATTTTTTGATTTCAAAATAAAAAAAATTAACAAATGGAATTCTTTTTCCAACAAGGGTAAAAATTTTTTTAATTACATCATTCCTTGAGATTAATTCTTTAAGAATTATACTTCTATCAAACTCTGAAATAAAATCTCTTCTAACAATTTTTTTTGTTAATATTAAACTATTTTCTCTGGCTGAACTTATTATATCCATATTCGAGTAGGTATATCCATGATGAAATTTAAATATTTCAAATTTTTTCTTTTTAAGGAATGACAATAAAAACAAAAAATAAGTTTCAATTGGCAAATATAATCTATCATATATTAATTTATAAATATTTAACGTAGAACTTCCAGGACTAATAACAATAACTCCTTTATTATTAACTATTTTTTTACAATTTTTAAAAAATCTATTTAATGTCAATTTATCGAATGCATAAATAAGATTGAAACAAATAATGACATCATATTTATTTTTTATTTTATTTTTTAATATATTAAATTTTAAAAATTTTAAATTTTTAAAGTTTCGTTTTAATTTTCCTAATCCTTTTGGGTAATCAATGTCTGATAGGGTAATGTTATAACCTAAATCCAAAAGTTTTAATTCTGCTACACCCCTCCCTGAGCCTATTGATAGGATTTTCTTATTTTTTTTTATATTTCTTTTTACATAATCAACGTACTCAAGATTATCTTTTATAAGATATTTTTTAAAAAAATTAAATTTTGACTTGTAAGATTTATCTGCTTTAAAGGATAAGTTTAATTGGTCTCTCCAATTTTTTTTTTTAAATTGTAAATATTTAAGTTTCTTATTAAATCTTGAGAAATAATGATTTTTGTTATTTTTTTCTTTTAGTGTTAGATAATACCATTTTATCATTATAAAGCTTATTTGCGTTTAAAGGATTTTTTGAATTCTTTAACAATTAACTTAATTTCTAGACCTATATTCTGATCAGGAATATATTTAAATTCTTTTTTGATTCTCTGAATACTTATCTTTGGTTCCAATACTTTTATTGATTGATTTTTTAATATAATCTTACAACCTGTTTCTTTTTGAATTATTTTTGCAATATCAATAAGCTTTATATTTTTTCCAGATGCAACGTTGTACAGATTTTTTTTACCACTTTTAATTATTTTAATAATTAAATAAAGAACATCATTTATCGATATATAATCTTTTGTTGAATTTTTATTTATAAGTATTTTAATTTTTGAGTTTTTAATTGCGTCTCTTATCAATGATGGCAAAACCAATGGAGACATAAAATTTTTTCCTAAAACATTTGAAATTCTTATCACTTTTATATTTTTTTTATTTTGACTTAAGCAAATAGCCTCAGATGTAAGTTTTAATAGATTATAATAATCATTTAAGTTTGAACTATCTACATTTACAAAGTTATTTTCTTTAGTATAGGAAATTTTATTATTAACATAAACTCTTGATGAAGATAGAAATAAAAAAGATTGAAATTTACAATTAAAAAGTATTTCTTTTAAATGACCTAAATTTGAGTCAAAACCTTTTTTTGGATATTTTTTCCAATCATCTGAACCAACACAATAAATTATATGTCCCAAATTTTTGCTAAATCTTTGTTGATTTTTTTTTGGCTTGAAAACTTTATATTTATTTTTTTTCAAATAACTTACAAGTTCTGAACCAATAAAACCATTAGACCCAAAAATAGTATACATATCAATAAAGTTCCAATCTCTTAAATGATTTATTTCCTAAATATGAATTAACTAAACCACTTAGTTGATTAGAATAAATTATTTTTTTCCTAGTGTCTAATAGATAAAAAAATGAAAGCTTAAATAAAATTTTAAAAAAATCAGCTATAGTTTTTTCAAATCCATAAAAGGTTGAATAATTTTTTTTATAAAAGTAAAATTTAGACCACATAAAGTGCCAGTGTTTATTTGCTTCTATATTTAAACTATTTTTAATATTTACAGATTTACCACCTTCGTGTTTAACTTTTATATTTGGAATGACATATATTTTTTGATTTTTCCTATAAGCTCTTAAACAGTAATCTGTTTCATCAAAATATAAAAAAATATTTTCGTCATAATAACCTACTTTTTTTACATTTTTTGTTTTAAAAAATAAAAAATGACCATGAACAATTTTCATTAAAAGAACATCTTTGAAACTATTAATTTTATTAGATTTAAAGTCCTGAACATACTCACTTTTTTCATGTTGAGGAGCAAGAATGATAAAATCATTTATCTTCTCTGCATATTTTAAAAAGTTATCAATTGTTTTGTTATTAAATGATATATCTGAGTCCATATATATAGAATATTTTGTTTTAATATATTTTAACCCAGTATTTATACCTCCAGTTTGACCAGAATTATATTTATTTAATATGACTGACACATTTTTATATTTTTTTTCAAAAAATCTTTTAATATTTTTTTCTCCAGCGTTATCTATTATTAAAATTTTAATATTTTTGTTTATTTTTTTAACAATTTTATTAATTTTATTTTTTGAAAAATATGAAACAAAAAAGATAGTTAAGTTCTTATATTTTCTCATTTAAAATGAATTTATATTTAATTCTCGTAAGGTATTTTTAATATCACCTGAAATTTTTGAATTTAGTTTTAAACCAAGTTTTTCAATCTTTTTTTTGGATATTTTATATGATACTTGGTTGTAAAGTTTGGTGTTAATATATTTAGTCTTTACTATATAATTATTCCCTTTAATAATTTCTAAAATTTGTTTTACAGTTTTGTTTTCAGACAGGACATTAAATATCTCATTTGGATATATTTTTTTAATTAAAATAAGATTAATTACCTTGTAAGCATCTTCTAAGCTTAAATATGGCCTATACAAATTTAAAGCCTTGCCCCATATAGGTATTTTTAGTTTCATTATTGTATTAAAACAAAATTTATTAACAGCTGTATGAAAATTCATGCCCAAAGAAAAACCACTTATAGTACCAAATCTTAGGGTAATATATTTAAGTTTTTTTTGTTTTTTTAAAATTAACTCTTCTTTCATTTTTACTTCAGCATAGGGGCTTTGAGGACTAATTTTAGAATACTCATCTACATTATTTTTTTTCGAACCGTATACACTTGTTGAAGAAATATGTATTAGTTTTGCTTTTTTTTTTTTACAATAATCTACTATATTTTTAAAACATCCAAGATTATTTTCAAAAATACTTTTTTTATCTTCAAAACTTTTTTCAACGTTTGTAATTGATGCTAGATGAATTACTTGATCTACTTTTGGAAGAGTTAATGAAAATTTTTTGTCAGTTAGATCTCCGTAAATAAATTTAAATTTTTTATTTTTAAGAGCAAAAAGTAAATTAAATTTTTGATTGCTAATATTATCGACTAAATAAATTTTTTTAATTTTTTTATTTTTATGAATTTTATTAGTTATAAAAGAACCTATATGCCCTAAAGCACCTGTGATTAAAATTCTCATTTCAGAAAATTTTTTTTAAATTTTTTAAAATCTGAGATGTATTCTTTCTTGTCATATTTATAGTTACATAAAGTAATTAAAGAATCATTATTATTTTTGAAGTATATAGTTATCCAATTATATGGTGGTACATATAATGCTTTTTTTTGTTTTCTGTTAAGTTTATAAACTTTTTTGAAATTTTTTGAAATAATTTTTATTTTAATCTCTCCAGACAATGGAATAATAATTTGAGAACACTTAGAATGTGCATGATCAGCTCTTAATAATTTTTTTTTACCATAAAGAATAAAGAATCTTTTTAAGACGAAATTTTTTGGGAAAGAATTATTTATGTAAAAAGGTACCAGTGTTCCATTTTTTTCGGGATATGCAGAAAATTTTATTAATTTTGTTTTTTTAATTTTATTCACTGATTTATTTTTTTAAAAAAGTTTGGCTGAAAGATGGATGATTTTTATCCCTTAGAGACAATATTGGTTTTTTTATTTTCCATTTAATTTTAAGTTTTTTATCATTATATGAAATACCCCTTTCATATTTGGCAAATCTATACTCAGAAAGATGGTATAATAAAATATTTTCTTTATCGTAAAAACCAATTCCATGAGCATAATTTTTTGGAACATAGAGAAGCAAACCTGGTTTTAAGTTAAACTTAAAAACTTTTCCAAACAATTTTGATTTTTTGTCAATATTAACACAAACATCTATTGCTCTTCCTTTTAAAAGAGTAAGAACTTTAGCCTGTTTATTTTTAATTTGATAATGCAACCCCCTTATGACATTTTTTTTTGATTTTGACATTGCAGTGAATTTGCAGGAAAATTTAATGTTCTTTTTTAACCAAAGTTCCTTAAAAAAACCTCTATTGTCATAAAATATTTTTGTTTTAATTAAAATAGGTTTCATGTTTAGCATTATAAATAGTTATTATTTACTCTATATTCTTATTTTAGACAAATTATTATTTAAATAATGTATTGAATTACATATCTAAAACGTTAAAAACTTTAAATATTAAAAACTTAAAACCTAACTTGTTCAATGTTAAAAATTAAATTTACCGATTTATATAAATTAGTTCCTCAAAAAAAAAAAATTTTTTCAAAAATAAATCAATTAATAAAAAATTCAAACTTTGTTGGAGGAGAAGAAGTAAAAAAATTTGAAAAAAATTTCTCTCAATACGTAAAAGTAAAATATTTTGTAAGTGTAGCTAATGGTACAGATGCTTTAGAAATAGCTATAAAATCATTAAATCTTAAAAAAGGATCTGAAATTATAATACCCGCCAATACATGGATATCGACCGCAGAAGCAATTATAACAAATGGACACAAAGTAGTATTTTGTGACGTTAATTTGGACGATTATTCTATTTGTTTTGAAGATTTAAAAAAAAAAATTAATTATAGAACAAAGGCTATTATTGCAGTTCATCTTTATGGAAACCCAACAGATATTGTTAAAATTAGAAAAATCATTAGAAATAGAAATATAAAAATAGTCGAAGATTGTGCTCAAGCTCATGGAACAAAAATAAAAGGAAAACATGTTGGAACTTTTGGAGATGTAGGGACCTTCAGTTTTTTTCCAGGAAAGAATTTAGGAGCATTTGGTGATGCTGGTGGAATAGCGACTAATTCAAAAAAAATTTTTGAATTTTGTAAAAGGTACAAAAGCCATGGTGCATTGGGTAAATATGATCACAAGTTCTCTGGTAGAAATTCAAGATTAGATACAATTAATGCAGCTATACTAAATATCAAACTAAATAATTACAATATAGCTTTGAAAAAAAGAAACTCTTTGGCTAAAATTTACTTTAAAAAATTTGAAAAAAATAATGATGTTCAAACTTATAAATTAGATAAAAAAAATATATCTTCATTTCACCAGTTTGTAATTAGAACAAAATTAAGAGATAAACTTCAAAATTATTTGTCTAAAAATAATATTAAAACAATGATACATTATCCTTATATGTTAAATGAATTGAATTTTTTTAAGTATAAAAAAAAACTTAAAAAATCATATAAGCTTGGAAAGTATATTTTAAGTCTCCCAATATCTGAAGAACATTCTAAAAAAGAAATAAAGTTTGTTTCGCAAAAAGTTAACGACTTTTTCGATTTTAAATTAAGATAATATTATATTTATGAATAAAATTATTGTAACTGGAGGACAGGGAAGATTTGCAAGTACGCTTAAAAAGTATTTTAGTAATAAGGATATTTTTTATTTGAGCAAAAAAGAATTCAATATTCTTAGTGCCAAATCAATGGAAAATAAAATTAAAAAATTAAAGCCCAAATTAATTTTGCACTTAGCTGCAATTTCAAGACCTCTATCAATACATGAAAAAGAAATTTCAAAAAGTATAGATATAAATATTATTGGCACATGCAATCTAGTTAAAATTTGTAAAAAATATTCAATTAAACTTGTTTATATGTCTTCGCATTACGTCTACCCATGTAAGAAAGGAAATTACAAAGAGAGCGACCCACTTTTGCCAGCAAATAATTATTCATGGTCAAAATTGGGAGGCGAATGTGCTGTTCAAATGTATTTAAAAAATTCTCTTATTATTAGAATTGCTATGTACGAAACACCTTTTGTACATAAATTTGCATTTACAAACATTAAAAGTAATTTTTTAACACATCACCAGGCAGCAAAAATTATTCCAAAACTTTTAAATAAAAAAGGAATATATAACGTAGGTGGTAAAAAATTATCAGTATATGAATTTGCTAAGAAAACTAACAATAAAGTTAAACCTAAGGTATTTAAGATTAATCCTAAAAAAATATTAATGATGCCAGATTCTTCTGTAAATACAAGTAAATTGAGCTCTATATTAAATTTAAAAAAATATATTTAGAATGAATATTATAGTTACAGGCTCATCTGGTTTTATAGGATTTCATTTAGCAAACTTTCTATCTAAAACAAACAAAGTATTAGGTATAGACAATCATAACAATTACTATTCCAAATATATTAAAAAAAAACGATTACTAATATTAAAAAAAAATAAGAATTTTTTTTTTAAAAATATAAATCTTAAAAGTTATAATAAATTAAATCAAATATTTAAAAAATTTAAACCAGATATAATTTTTCATCTCGCTGGTCAACCTGGTGTATTATACTCTTTAAAAAACCCAAAGACCTATAAGATAAATAATACTCTTGTTACAAGAAACTTATGTAAAATTTCAAAACAATATAAATTGAAAAAATTTATTTTTGCGTCATCAAGTTCAGTTTACGGGGATCAAAAAAAATTTCCTATTAAAGAAAATTTTAAGGTAAATCCAAAAAATCCATACGCGAAAACGAAATTAGAGTCTGAAAAAATTGTGATAAATAGTTTCAAAAAGGAAAAAACTCAATTTATAATATTTAGATTTTTTACGGTTTATGGGCCTTACGGTAGACCTGATATGTTTATACATAAGTTCTTAAATGCAATTAAAAAAAATAAAAAAATAAAGCTTTATAATAATGGTAAAAATTATAGGGACTTCACTTATATAAGTGATGTAGTAAAAATTTTAAATTTAGCTTATAAAAAAAACCTTAGTGGACAAACTTTAAATATCTGTAGATCTAACCCAGTTGTAACCAATGAGGTCGTAAAATATATTTTAAAAAAATATAAAAAAAATACTTTCAAACTTGAAAAAACTGGTTTTATAAAAGGTGAAATGCTAAAAACACATGGTTCTAATAAAAAATTAAAAAAGTTTTTTGGGAATATAAAGTTTACTAATTTAAATAAAGGTATTGACCAAACAATTCAGAAATTTAAACGATTTAATATTTAATTTTTTAATGCTTTTAAAAATTTAACTGGCCTTTTTATTATTTTAAAAATAAATAACAAATATACAAAATATTTATTTTGTCCATTATCAATTCTGATGTTATTTAAGTCTTTCAAGTGATCAATATAATTGATACCTGAGGAGAAACCTCCTTTCATAAATTTTCCTAAAATTTCATCTTTTCTAGTTGATGTACCATTTAATTTTTTTTTTGTAATCATTTTGTAAAAAAAATCTAAATCTGAGCTTAAATATTTAATGTTATAGAAGCCAATTTCTTTGTGTTTAATTGTTTTAATAAAAAAACCTACGGAATGTGAAGTGTAGAATCCAAAACTCCAATAGATTTTATATGGTTTGAACCCATGCATAAGTTTATATTTTTCAACAGATCCAAATAGAAAATCAATATTTTTGTTAATAAAATATTTATTAACTGTATCTAACGCATTTTCAAAATAGAAATCATCAGCATTTAAAAAACCAACTATGTCTCCTGTTGCTAGTTTAAGTCCTTTATTCATCGCATCCCAGATACCATTATCTGGTTCTCTTATAAAAAATGCCAGTCTATTTTTATATTTTCTAATTATTTCACTCGTACCATCGGAAGAATTTGAGTCTATGACTATATACTCAATATTTTCATAATTTTGATGTATTACACTCTTAAGGCATTTCTCAATTGTTCCCACATTATTCTTAACCACCGTAATTATAGAAATCTTATGCTTTTTATTATTTATCATTTTCTAAAACATATCAGTTTTATGCCAAATTTAATATATACATATAATTACTAGACATGAAAAAAATTTATTATTGGTCTCCACATATTTCTAAAGTCGCAACTATCAAAAATGTTTTTAACTCTGCAGCTTCACTTGCAAGGTATACATCAGAAAAATTTGATGTTTCAATTCTTGATGTATTTGGGGAATGGAAAAATTTTAAAGAAGAGATGAGGTCTAAAAATGTAAATTACATAAAATTATCTAAATTAGATTTAAGTAATTTTTTACCTATATCTGGATATTTTAAGGGAAGACTATTTTATATATTTATTTTTTTTTTTAAAATATTGAGTTTAGGTAAAATTTTAAAAGAGAAAAAACCGGATTATTTTATAATCCATTTAATTACTATTATGCCCTTATTTTTACTTCTTAAAAATAATTATAAGACCAAATTTATTTTAAGAATTTCTGGTTTGCCAAAATTTAATTTTTTGAGAAAACTATTTTGGAAAATGGTATCAAAAAAAATTTCTCTTGTGACCTGCCCTTCATTTCAGACTAAAAATGATATTGAAAACTTAAATATATTCCCAAAAGAAAAATTAGTTGTACTTTACGATCCTATTTTAGATGTAAAATCTTTAAACAAAAAAAAAATTTTAAATGAAAATAACAAAATATTTAATAATAAATATTTTTTAAATATCGGTAGATTAACTAAGCAAAAGAATCAATCATTGTTAATTAATGCATTTTCAAATTTAAAAAATAAAAATATTAATTTGTATATTGCTGGGGAAGGTGAAAATAAAAAAAAATTATTAAAATTAATCAAACATAAAAAATTAGAAAAAAGGGTTTTTTTACTTGGTCAAATAGAAAATATTTTTCCTTATATAAACAACTCTTTAGCAGTAATTAGTACATCTTTATGGGAAGATCCAGGTGCAGTTATGATAGAGGCTGCGTTTTGTAGAAAAAATGTAATTTCAAGCAATTGTCCTAACGGTCCTTCAGAATTTTTACAAAATGGAAAATCAGGATATTTATTCAAAAACAATAATCAAGAAGATCTAGAGTTAAAATTAAATGATTTTTTAAATGAAAATGAGGAAATTAAACAAAATCAAATTAAACTTTGTTTAAAACAAACTAAAGACTACACTTTATTTCGCCATTTTATACAATTAAAAAATTTATTGATTTAAGATAATGCTTATTTAAAAATTATGTATTTATATTTTTTTATCCCGTATTTCATATTCAGTTTTATTTTAATATATTTTTGTAACAAAAATAATTTGTTTATCGACTATAAATTAGAAAAGCATAAGAGATTTTCCTCTCACTCTAAGTCTTATTCTATTGGAGGTATTCTTTTTTTAATTTTGCTAATATTCAACTATTTTAACTTTTATCTAAGTTCAATTTTGTTGGTTTTTTTTATATGCATTTTTTTATTGGGTATATTGTCTGATCTTAAATATCTCAATAGTGTAAAATTAAGATTTCTTTTACAATTTTTTTTAATTATTACATTTGTTTATTTATTAGAGGTAAGTATTTTATCCACCAGAATAGAATACTTTGATAATTTATTAGAAAATAGATTTTTTAATATTTTTTTTGTCACTTTCTGTCTAATGGTTCTTATAAATGGTGGTAATTTTATTGATGGTATAAATGGTTTATTAATCAAATATAATCTTATAATTTTTATAATTATTCTTATTTTTTTTGGCAATCATAAAGAAGTGAACGATCTTTATTTAATAAGTATAATTACTGTTTTAACTTTCTTACTTCTTTTAAATTACGCAGGCCTAATTTATATGGGGGACTCTGGTGCATATTTACTCTCAATATTTACTGGAATTTTTTTAATAAAATTTTCATATCAAAATTCCTCCATATCTCCATATTTTGTTATAATTTGTTTATGGTATCCATGTTTTGAACTTCTTTTTTCAATGATAAGAAGATTAAATAAAAATAATAAAACTTATCAAGCAGACACTTACCATTTGCATCAAATTATTTACTTAAAGTTAAAATCAATTATTAAACAAAAGAATAATTTATTAATTCATTTAATTTCATCATTTTGTATAAATTTTTATAATTTAATAATGCTCGTGTTTGCAGTTAATTTCATTTATTCTTCACTAATATTAAATTTTATACTGTTGTTTAATATTACTATATATATTTCAATTTACTTTATTTTGAGAAATAAAGTTCAAATAGATAATTAAATGTTATTTTTAAATTTTGTAATATTATATTCACTTTTAATTTTGTCTATAATTGGTTATGGGCTTTTCTTTTCAGTTTATTTAACAAAATATAATAAGATAAATTTAAATGATATCTCTCTAGGTCTAGTAGGTATATTTGGTGTTTTCTTTCTTACACTAATTTCTTTTGCTACAAATATATTTTTTCCACACGATAATTTGCATAACTTAATTATTATATTATTAGGTTTAATAATGAGTTTCATTCTGATGAAAAAAATTAAATTAAAATCTAATTTAAAGTATTTATTTTTTTCTTATTTAATTTCTTTTGTTTATTTATTTTTATTTAAAAATCACGATGATTTTCCATATTATCATTTAAGTTTTACAAGTAATTTAACTGATAATAAAATTGAGTTTGGACTTGGACATTTTGAAGTTGCATTTAATCATGTATCCTCAATATTTTTTTTCAATTCATTATTCAAGACTATATTTACTGCTGATTTTTTTTATCAAATAGGTCAAATTAGTATTATCATTTTTGCTAACACTTATTTATTACAAAAACTGTTTGAGAATAAAAAAGAGACAGAATTAAATTTAACTTTTTATTTAAGTTTATTCTGCTTTTTTTTCATTAATATTTTTTTTTACAGATTAGCTGAGCATGGCACAGATAGATCCGCACAAATTTTATTTTTTTTATGTTTTATATTTATTTGTGATTTAATAAAAAATAAAAAAATATTTAATCAAACTTTTGAAGTATTATTAATTTTATTTACTTTAATAATATCTTTAAAATCATTTTATATAATATATTCATTGTTTTTAATTTTATTATTATTTCACTTTTTCAAATTAAACAAAATTTTTATTACATTAAAAAATATACCAATTATTTTTGTTTGTGCATTGATGTTTGCCTTTGTTCTTTTAAATAATATTGCTTATTCAGGATGTCTGATTTATCCAGTTGTTTCTACCTGTTTTGAAAATTTATTTTGGTCTTTTGGAAAAGATAAAGTTCAAGGTTATATGGTATGGTATGAATTGTGGTCTAAAGCGGGAGCGACTCCAGATAGCAGAGTAGACAATATTGATGACTATCTGTCAAATTTTTCCTGGGTTGTTAATTGGTTTGATGCTTATTTTTTTAATAAGGTTTCAGACTTTTTATTAGGAGTTCTTACACTAATTATTGTAATTTTGTTATTTTTTAAACCAAAAAAATTATCATTTAAAAATTTTAATAATTATAATTGGATCTATATTTTTTTGTTAATATTATTTTTTGAGTGGTTTACAAACCATCCATCCTTAAGATATGGAGGGTATGTTCTTGTTTTTTTATTATTAATATTTCCTATTTCTTTAATTTTATCAAATCAGAGATATAATTTTTTCAAAGATAAAAAAAAAATAAAAGCACTAGTGTTTATTGGTCTTGTCATTTTATCATATAGGAACATAGATAGGTTAATTAAGGAAAATAATATTTACAATTATAATTTTATAAAAAATCCATACTATCTTATAGAGGATAAATTTTATTTAATGCAAAATAGAAAAAAAGAACTTTATAAGTTTTCTGATAATTGTAAAAATCAGAAAGTTTATAATGAGTTATCATGTGTAATTAAAAATGGTTATTTTTTCTATTATAGAAATTAAAAAATTTATATTTTTTTCTTTAAAGAATTGAAACTTAATAAAAATAAATAATATAAAGATTTTATAAAACTAAATTTTTCGTAAACATAGTAAACTTTAAATCCATCAAAAATTTTTTGAAAAAAATTTGATGACAATGACCCCTTTACTTGATTCCATTCAACTAAGGTCATATCTAAATTAAAAACATGAGTATTATTTTTCGTAATTTTTAACCAAGCAATAAAGTCTTCTTTAGTTTTTGTAGAGGGAAAAAGATTTTCATCAATTATATCTTTTTTTAGTAAAACAGTTGATAAACCTATATCACAAGACTTAAGTAAATCACTATAGGTAATTTTTAATTTATTATTAATTATTTCCAAAGACTTCTTTTTAGAAATATTTTTCTTATAGTTACAAATTATAAATTTATGATTATTTTTTTTCATGAAACTTAATTGATATTCAAGTTTTTGTGGCAACCAATAATCATCTGAATCTATAAATGCAACTATTTCCCCGCTAGAATGCTTAATGCCAATATTTCTAGATAATCCTGCTCCACAATTTTTATTATTTTTAAAAATCTTTATTTTGTTATTAGATTTATATTTTTTTTTGATTTCTACCAAATCTTCTAAATTTTCATCATCATAAATTAAAATAATCTCAAAATCTTTGAAAGTTTGATTTAATACAGAATCAATTGCATTATTAATATAACCAATTTTTTTGTAATACGGTATTATGACACTTACTTCTGGCATTTTTTTAATTATCAGATAGTTAAATAATAATATAATTTTTACAGATATTAAATAATAAAGATGTATTTAGGTATAATTAAACTATTTTTATCATTTTTTGATTCTTTTAAAAAAAAAAAAGTACTTAATTTTTTTCAAAAAAATTTGAAAAATAATATCTCATTATTAGTGGATGTTGGCGCACATTATGGGGAAACAATAAAAGAATTTAAAAAAAATTTTGAGATAGATGAAATAATTGCATTTGAACCAAGTCCAATGAATTTTAAAAAATTATTAGAAAACACAAGCAAAATAAAAAACTTAAGATGCTTTCAATTAGCAATGGGTGAGAATAAAGACATCGCAAATTTTACACAACATTACGAATCTTCTTCGTCGACATTGACCGAACTAAATCAAGAGTCTACATATTACAAAAAAAAAAATTCTTATTTTAATATTTTCAATTTAAATAATTTAAAAAATTCAAATATGAAAGTTCAAGTAGATCGTCTAGACAATATATTAAATGATATCAAAATTGATAAAATTGACGTTCTTAAAATAGATACTGAAGGTTACGATTTTCAAGTTATAAAAGGTTTAGGAAAATATATTAATAATGTACAATATATTTATTTTGAACACCATTTTCATAACATGCTAAAAAAAAATTATTCATTAAACGATGTACATTCCTTTATGATAAAAAATAACTTTAAAAAAGCTTTTAAAATTAAAATGTTTTTTAGAAAAACATTTGAGTATATTTATTTTAATGAATCGTTTAAAAATTAAATGAAAAATTTGACATTAATCATACCTGCAAAAAAAGAAACAGAATCTCTTCCAATTTTTTTAAAAGAACTAGAAAATTACGATTATGAAAAATTAATTGTTCTTCAAAATGAGGATGTTGAAACGAAATTATCTATATCAAAATTTACAAATATAAGGATTCATGTTCAAGAAAATAATGGATATGGAAATGCTTTAATAGAGGGAATAAATAATGTTAATACAGATTATTGTTGTATTATAAATGCTGATGGGTCAATGGATCCATTATACTTAGAGCAAATGCAAATATTGTGTAGAAATAAAGATTTTATTTTTGGATCAAGATACCAAAAACCAGGTGGTGGTAGTGATGATGACGATATAATTACTTTAATTGGTAATTATTTTTTTACTTTTTTAGGAAATATTTTATTTAATTTAAAAATAACTGATATCTTATATACTTATATTTTAGGCAAAACCTCTTCCTTTAAAAAGTTAAATCTTAAAAATTCAGATTTTAGAATATGTGTTGAGTTACCTATCAAATCAAAATTAAACAAATTTGAGTATTCTTGCACACCCAGCTATGAGAGAAAGCGTATAGGTGGAAAAAAGAAAGTTAATGCTTTAAAAGATGGATTGCTTATATTGACTGAAATTGTTAAGTATTTTTTAAGGATTAAAAAATAAATACTCTTAAATTTTATGAAAAAAACAGCTTTAATTTTTGGTATAACTGGTCAAGATGGTTCGTACTTAGCTGAATTATTATTAAAAAAAAAATATATTGTTCATGGAGTAAAAAGAAGATCTTCTTCAATTAATACTGGAAGAATTGATCATATATATCAAGATCCATATTTAAAAAAAAGAACTTTTATATTACATTATGGAGATATAACTGATTCATTATTAGTAACAAGATTAGTAAACCAAATTAAACCAGATGAAATTTATAATTTAGCAGCTCAATCTCATGTTCAAGTATCATTTGAGTCGCCCGAATATACAGCTAATGCAGACGCCCTTGGGGCTTTAAGAATACTAGAAGCCATTAGATTTAATAAATTAGAAAAAAAAACTAAATATTATCAAGCTGGTACTTCAGAATTATATGGTAGAAATGATGTTACCCCACAAAATGAAAAAACAAGTTTTCATCCCGCAAGCCCTTATGGAGTAGCTAAGCTTTATGCTCATTGGATCACAATTAATTATAGAGAGGCCTATGGAATTTTTGCTTGTAACGGAATATTATTTAACCACGAGAGTCCTAGAAGAGGTGAGACTTTTGTAACACAAAAAATAGTACAAGCTTTATGCAGAATTAAAAAAAAAAAACAAAAAACATTATATTTAGGTAATTTGTATGCAAAAAGAGATTGGGGTCATGCAAAAGATTATGTAGAGGCAATGAGGCTTATGTTACAACAGAAAAAACCACAAGACTTCGTTATTGCAACTGGAAAACAATCCACAGTTAAGGCATTTGTAAATCAAGTTTCCAAAATACTTAAAATGAATATTACTTGGAGAGGAAAGGGAGTTAACGAAAGAGCAGTTGATGAAAATGGCAAGACGATAATAGCCTGTGATAAGACTTATTACAGGCCTTTGGAAGTAAATAGCCTTTTGGGAGATGCAAAAAAAGCAAGAAAAATTTTAAATTGGAGACCAAAAATTGGCCTTAATGAAATGATTTCTGAGATGGTTAAAATAGAAATTTATAAAAATTAAAAAATAATGAAAATTTTTTTAGCTGGCCATAAAGGCCTGGTAGGTTCAGCGATACTTAGAAAATTAAAAGAAAAAAATTATAAAAATATAATTACAATAGATAAAAAAAAACTCAATTTATTAAATCAAAAAAAAGTAGATGATTTTTTAAAAAAAATAAAACCAGACGTTGTTATTATTGCAGCTGCAAAAGTTGGTGGTGTATTAAATAACTCTAATTATGGAGCTGATTTTATTTACGAAAATATACAAATTCAAACCAACTTAATTTATGGAAGTTTTAAATATAAAGTTAAAAAATTAATTTTTTTAGGGTCAAGCTGCATATACCCAAAAAATTCAAAACAACCTATGAAAGAGCAATATCTATTAAGTGGAAAACTTGAGCAAACTAATGAACCTTATGCAATTGCAAAAATTGCCGGAATTAAAATGTGTGAGGCTTTTAATAAACAGTATAAAACAAATTATCTATGCTTAATGCCCACCAATTCTTATGGGCCTAATGATAATTATGATCTACTTAACTCTCATTTTTTTCCTGCATTAATAAAAAAAGCTCATGAATGTAAAGTCAAGAATAACAAAACTTTAGAGGTTTGGGGCTCAGGAAGACCTTTAAGAGAATTAATTTTTGTCGATGATATTGCTGATGCATGTATTTTTTTTATGAAAAAAAGAACTAAAGAATTCTTAATTAATATAGGAGTAGGTAGGGACAGGACAATTAAACAGTATGTAAATTTTTTAATCAAAAAATTAAAACTAAAAGTAAAAATAAAATATAATTCATCAAGACCAGATGGTACTTTTAAAAAAGTTCTCGATATAAAGAAAGCTTCAAGGTTAGGGTGGAAGGCAAAAACTTCACTAAATGATGGTTTTGAAATTACTTATAAAGATTTTTTAAAAAGATATGGTTAAATGAAAAATATAATTGTTATCACAGGTGGGGCTGGGTTTGTTGGATCTAATCTCATAAGGTGCTTATTAAAAAATACAAAATTTAAGTTAGTCTCTATAGATAATTATAGTTCAGGAGCAAGATCAAATCATGTAAAAAATAGGAGAGTAACGTATATAAAGTCAGATACAAAAAATATTTTCAATGTTTTAAAAAATCCAAAAAAAATAAATACGATTTTTCATTTCGGAGAATTTTCAAGAATTTATCAAAGCTTTTTGCAAATGAGCAATTGTCTTGAGTCAAACACAATAGGGACTAATGCTGTTTTTAATTATTGTTTAAAACATAAAATTAAACTAATTTATAGTGCAACCTCTGCCTCATTAGGCAATAAAGGAAAAGATAAAAATTTGTCACCATATGCTTTTACTAAATCTAAAAATTTAGAATTGTTAGAAAATTTAAAAAAATGGTTTAAATTTAAATTTGAAATTATTTATTTTTACAATGTTTATGGACCCAATCAAATTTCGAAAGGCAAGATGGCTACTGTGATTGGAATCTTTGAAGAATGCTTTAAAAAAAATAAATCAATGCCAGTTGTAAAGCCTGGCAATCAATCAAGAAGATTTACTCATATAGATGACACTATTAACGTATGTTACTTAGCTTGGAAAAAAAATCTTTGTAGACACTATAGTATACTTAATAAAGAGAGCCATTCTATCATTGAAGTTGCTAAGTTATTTAATAGAAAAATTAAATTCTTACCTAAAAGAAAAGGGGAAAGATATGCCTCAGCTCTTACAAATATTAATCTTTCAAATCGAGTATATAAATACTTTGGAAAAAAAAGTCTTAATGATTATATTGAAGAATTCATTGAAAATAACAGGTAATTAATAATTGCTTTTTATTTTTTTTTTTATATAAGTTTTGAGCCTGGTGATTATTGCGAAGGTGTTATACCCGATCCCATTCCGAACTCGGAAGTCAAGCCCTTCTGCGCCGATGGTACTTTGTCTTAAGACACGGAAGAGTAGGACATTGCCAGGCTAAATACAGTTCGTAAATGAAAAATCTTATAATTGTTACTGGTGGTGCTGGATTT
>MDSV01185261.1_pt1 | contig 37688 bp, 31 predicted proteins | sample 810851 | NCBI WGS metagenome assembly MDSV01 (sample SAMN05326640, study PRJNA326480) | marine metagenome | isolation source: seawater | place: Atlantic Ocean: North East | collected 2012 | reverse complement strand
ATTCTGTTATTTTATTTTCTGTATGGATTGTGTCTATTGGGTATTTTTCATTTAAGAGGTTTAAAGGAAGATTTTCTCATTATTCTATTATGTTTGTAATTGGTGTAAATTTTTTGATAACAGCTTTTACAAGTATCTTTCTTGAAAAATTAATGTTTTCATATTGGTTTAACAGAATTATTGCGTTTTTGGATCCCTTCACGTATAGAAATGATTTTGCTTATCAAATCAATAGTTCCTACGACGCAATAGGTTCGGGTGGGTTCTTAGGAAAAGGATTGGGTAGTGGTATGCTTACAGAGTTTAAAATGATGCCCATTTATGAATCTGATTTTATTGTTTCTGCTCTTGCTGAACAATTTGGGTTCATTGGAATTTTTTGTTTGATTTTTTGTTTAGCATATTTTTTCTACTGGTACGTTATTTATACTGAAAAGTGTAGTAATAGATTTGAAAAATTAATTTTAATAGGCTTTGGTTCGATTTGGTTTTTTCACTCATTTGTTAATTTATGCATAGTTTCAGGAATATTCCCTGTAACTGGCTTGCCATTTCCCTTTTTAAGCTATGGGGGAACTTATTTTTTAACTAATTGTGTAATGTTTTCTATTGCAAATAAGATAATTTCTCTACACATTTCAAACTAATTTATTTTATATTAGTTATGATTTTTATAAATTAGCACATCAGAAAACGGCTTTTTGAAGCTCTATAATAAACATATGACTTATTACATCAAAAATATCACGTTACTTTCTTTAATATTATTAGTTGGATGTTCCCGTTTGCCATGGAAGGCAGATGTATCTAATGACAAGCCTACTAATGGGGTCTTAAATGGTTCCGATGAAATCCTAATAGAAGAAGAGACTGTTGCCAACGTTGATCAGTTATACGGTTTGCACAATAAGCAAAGTGCAGAGATAAACTCCCATAAGCAAGATATTGATTACCTTGAAAGTAAAATAGACAGTTTGGGTTTGCAAGTATCTGAAGATATGCAGTCAATTAGAAATATGATAATGGATTTAACTTCTACAGTGATAGAGAGCGATAAGAACAGAAGTGTTAATAGTGCTATTGATACAACTAAGAGTATAGATGCTGTTACTCAATTAAATATGAAAGTTAAATTGAACAAAGATAGAGTTGAGCAGTATACAATGTTTTTCGATAGCGTTCGATTTGATATGAATCAGAGATATGTGATATTAGACAATGAAGTATCTACGTTAAAAAAAGCTTTAATTGAATATATATCTAGTAATGATTCAGATTTAACTGAAGATATTCCGGAAGTAACTGATCAAGAGTTTCGTGAGCGATACTCTAAATATTACAAGCATTATATTAACGAGGATTATGATCTAAGTATTGCAGGATTTAAAGAATTATTAGCTATAAACCGTAATCATGACTTATCTGAAAATTGTCAGTATTGGATGGGGGAAGCTTATTTTGCAAAAGGAGATTATGCCTTAGCATTAAAAACATTTTATGATGTTTTTGCGTTTCCTTTAGAGAAAAAAGAAGACGACTCTCAATTAAAGATTGGCATATGCTATATTAAGTTAAATGATAATGTTAGAGCTAAGAAAGAACTTCAAAATTATGTCGATCAGTATCCACAGGGAGAGTTTGTATCTAAGGCTAAGTCTTACTTAAGCCAATTAGATTAACTATAATGTCTCTTACTAAAGTATTTTTTTTATCACCTGAAATAGATCCTTTTTCTAATACCTATCCGCTTAGTGAATTCTCGCATAGATTCGGACTTTCAATGAAACTTGATAAAAATGTTGACATCAGAATGTGTCAACCTAAATACGGATACATTAGCGAGAGAAAATATATTTTGAGAGAAGTTATTAGACTAAAAGACTTAGCTATTGAGTTTGGTGGTAAAGAAAGGATAGCAAATTTAAAATCCGCCTTTATACCTAACTCTAGAGTCCAAGTTTATTTCATGGAAGAAGAAGATTTTTTTCAACCAGTAGCTGATCTTCTATATAAATCAAAAAATGGCAGATATTTTTCTAATAATCATGAAAAATTCGCATTTTTCTCCAAAACAATATTGTATTCACTTCAAAAACTGTTTTGGGCTCCAGAAGTTGTGGTTTGTAATGATTGGCAAATGTCCTTTGTGCCAGTTCTTGCTAAAACTATTTTTAAAAATGAAGATTTTTATAAGGACATTAAATATGTCAATGTGATTCATTCTTTTGATGAAAACCGTAAATTTGACCCTAAATCCTTTGAAGCCCTTGGTTTAGATTTAGGTGACTTTCAATCTGAAGACAATTACATTAATGCTGTAGAAAGTTCTGATATGACAATTATTGTTAATGATGTTAATAGCCCTATAGTCAAAAAAATTGAAAAAGATAAGCTCTACTCTAAGATTTTAAAATCGCGTAAAGTTCACGTTTATGATTTAGATTACAGTGATTCTAGTTATAGTGCCCAGGTAAAAGAAATTACAAAAAAAATTCGTAGTTTGTAAAACATACTTAATGTGCTCATATATAAAGATAATTTTGCAGATACTATTAATCTGCTTGTTTTTCATTAGCTGTGAAAATGATCCAGTCAATATAACTTCTGATTTCTTACAATCAGATGTCGAATTATCAACCTTTAATATTTTAAATTCTGAATCTTGTAATTTTCAAAATAATTCATTTATAGATTGCAGTGATCAAGTTTCAAATGTTGACTCTATTCAAATTGTAGATAGTTACAGATTGTACTCTGGTTACCCTATTATTGATAATGATAGTTTTGATTCATATGCACTATTCAATGTTGATGTCTCCAGAATCTCAGATAATGTAGGATGTGTATCTGATAATTTTTCTTCGATTAAAATAGAGCTTAGTTCCTTTAATCAATTGAAGGATTTAGAATTAAATGAGGAGTCGGGTGAGGATGAAGTTGTTGAGCTTTATATAGATGAATCTGGAATTGATATATATGCAGGTCAATTAAACTTAGACTGGAATGATAAACCTTATTTTAACTACGAAGATTTTATAGGCCAAAATAATCTTGATGAGATGATGGCAAATATAAGTTTTGAATTGAGTGAGTATGACATCATAATTGATTCTCTAGAAAAATATTTTGATAATTTTTGTTCATTAGAAAATCTAGATATAATAGTCAAGTATCAAAATAGTTTAACTGATGATCAAGTTAAGAATTATATTGAACTCGTATCATCGGATTATATATTTCAGCCTAGTCAGCCTCAGATATATTTAGATTACACTATATTGGAAGAAGAGACGGTGATCGAAAATAAATATAACCTAGAAAATGCATTTGAAGATAATCAGTCATTTGACTTTGGTTCATATTTGGTTAATGATGTTGAATCAGCTGATTGGGGAAAATTTTTACTTGTTAACTCGGATAATATTGATAGCAGTGACACATTAAGTATGCTAAGTGTTGACTCACTACTTATCAACGAACCTATAGTCTCTACTATTTCAAATTCATTCTTAGATTTTGATACTAAATTCAACTTTTCTATTAATGTTGAAAATTTTGAAGCAGATAATTTCTTTCCAATTGAATTTTATATAGATAATCTGGTTGCTTATACAGAATCTAGCGATCCGATTGGAGATAATTGGCAAGATTGTGGGTCTGATGGATTATGTCCAGAAGAAGCTGGGTATGATCAGGTAGGGGAAGACTTAGACGGTACTGAAAATAATGGTATTTGGGATGTTGGTGAAAGATATGACCAGAATGGTATTCTAGATTGGATCGATGATAACGGTAATAATGAATATGATTTTGGAGAAGTTTTAATTGAAAATTTTAACGATTTTGGACTTGATGATTGTCCTAATGCTTTTGAAATGGGTGTTGGATTAGACTGCGCATCAGATGTGGGGCAAAGTTTATATAATGATATTGGAACTCAAAATAATAATATTTATGATAGCAATGAGGTTTTTGATGACGTTGGGGAGGATGGGTGTTTAGATATTTATGAAGATGGTTCTGGAGGCTGCTTATCTGATGACTCTCTATATGATATAGATCAGAATCCTGACCCTAATGGTGATAATTATAATATTGACCCCAGTGATGACAATTGGAAGGATTATGGATTAGATGGCTGTTTTGACATACATGAAACTGGAGACTTAGATAATCCTTGTGATGTTGATAGCTCAGCTTTTGATGAAGAATTAAATTCTGATCCAAATAGTGATAATTATAATTTTTCAGATAACCCTTTAGGTACTGAGCTAAATGGATTGTGGGACAGCGGTGAACAAACGGAAGGTAATGGTAGATATGACGAAGGTGAAATCTTCTATGATGTGGGTAGTAATGGGCTGGTAGATGAACTAGAAGAGCTTCCTCATAGTGATAATTATAATGAGATAAACAACCCATTTGGAACAGAAGGAAATGGAGTTTGGGATTTAGGTGAGCCTTATCAAGATTATGGGGTTGATGGCATTATTAATTATTTAGAAGATAATTATAATACTTCAGGTACAGAAAATAATGGACTATACAATACAAGTGAGCCTTTTAATGATTTCGGTCAGGATGGTTGTGATGACCAAGAAGAAACAGGTAATCTGGATGATCCTTGTGATTTAGAAAGTTCCACCTATGATCCAGACACTAACCCTGACCCTAATCAAGATAACTACTTGATAGATGTTAATTTAGATGATTGGCGAGACTGCGGCTCAGATTTTGATTGTTCTTTTGTAGATGAGGATGGGTCTCAAAACAATGGTATTTGGGATATAGGTGAGGGCACTGAACTCAATGGGCGGATAGATTGGTTTGATAGCAATTTAAATAATATAATTGATATTAGTGACTGTTTAGGCAATAGCGAAAATTGCGAATCTTGGTTTGATGATGGACAAGACTTGCTGCCTGACTCAATCGAGTTTTTAGAGTCAGGAAGTTTTTTATCAACCAATATCATTCATAGTTCTGGGTTATTTGCTGAATTTTATCCAGATCAAGACTTTATTAGCGATGTAGGTGGCCTTTTAGACAATACTAAAGACTTAAATATTTGGATTTCCAAAATAGAATCATCTTCTGATCCAGATTCTTACCAGGCAACAATTAGTATGCAATTACGTAAGCCAGTTAAGGCTATAGAATTTATAGTTTCTCATGCTCCAAATATTTTCTTAGATAGTATTGATAATAATTATACCTCTATATTGTATGGTGGAACAGATAGTCTGATTAGAGATATTTCAATATACAATGTTTCTGGTTTAAATTATGATCAGTATTCAAGCAAAATTGCTTTGAATCATAGTCAAGGAATAAAATCTCATTTAGATTTTGAAGGACTTTTTGATTTTATAAATAGTGACTCAAGTATGTTTATTGATAAAAATAATTCAAATTTGATATTGTATTCTAATTATGTTGATGAGAATTATTACTTTGATTCTGGTTTTGCTGATATTTATTTCACTGACAACAATAATTTTTTAAAAAGAATATATTTTGATAATGTTGATTCAATAGTTATTCCAATTGGAGACCTCGTTCAGAAATTTGTAGATAAGGAATTACCTTATAATGGGATTAATCTAGAAATAGATGGAAATGGATATAATTTTAATCAACCTATTTTCTTTAAATATAGCAATGATGATAATTCAATTTTTAACCCCAAACTCAACATAATGTATGCAAAATGATTAGGATTACTTTTTTACTACTTTTATCTCTTTCATTTTCCTATCCATCCTTGTATGGATTTGGTGAGTATGTGGATGATTCTTTTTTTATGACAGAATACTCATCCAACTATATTGACTTTAAGATGGGAAGTGTTTCAAACAGATATACTGAGTCTGTTTTTAATATTTCTTACAATATTAAGTCCTCGCAATCAACTGGTGGAAAATTTAATAACTCTTATTTGTCATCTTTTAGCTTTTTATTTCCAGTCTATAGTCAGCATTTTTTTAAATTTGGAGTATCACCATATACAATCTCTAATATAAATTTTTTTGATAGTAATTATTCTTATATAGCAGCAAATCCAGATATGGCTCTAGATGCTATTGCATATAATTCTAGCTACACAAGTGACGGGGGAATTTCTAAAGCTTACCTTAATTATTCATCTAAATTGAATGAAAATATTTTTTTTGGAATTGAGTACGCATATTCATTTGGAAATTTAGAGCAAAATAAAGAAATAATCCTTTATAATATAATTTATGACCAAAGTGATGATGGATATTTAGTTAATTATTCATTAAATGACTCAATGATCATAAAGAAAGTACATACTTTTAAGGGGCACAGTATAAAGCTAGAGTCAAAATTGCGATTTGATAAAAATGAAATCATTGTTTCAGGTCTATACGATTTACCACTTTCTGTTAATACAAGATTATTCTATAATCCGTTTGTCAATCCTTCAAATGAGTCGCTTGGTGTATACGAGAACTTGGAGCAGCTAGAATCAATACTTGATGCTAACCAAACTATTAGAAGTACATATGATAGTGGTTTGAAAAAAATAGTTTTTCAATATAAAAAAGAGTATGATGATTTTAATTTTTTCAGTTTACGATTATCTAATATGAAGAATTTTGATTATTCGGCAAACACTATGTATTTGCCTGATTCAAAAGTCCAATCTATTTACTTTGCATATGGTAAGTACAATCGTAATTATAGACTATCGTCATTTGATTATATAAATTATAAAATTGGATGCTATTACAATGCTTTAGATTACAATGATTATGATTATGGTGTCGAGATAAAATATGGTATAAATTATTCAGAAAACAATAATATGTTTATTACTTTTAAAAACGGCTATCGAACACATAATTTGTTAAATATTAATTCTGAAAAATATTATTTTATTAGTATAAATCTAGAAAGCATAGAAAACTGGTTTTTAAAAGGAGATTATTAAATGAAGGTTAATTTTTTTATAATTTTTTCACTTTTTTTTGTTTCATGTGCAGTTGAAGGAGGTGCAAGCAATGGATCTCAAAAAAAATCAAGTGGAATCATTGACGATGACAAATGTTTAAAGTTAATAAGTGCAGCTGAATTTCAAGATGATAGCGAGCAATACCAGGATTGTGTAGATACATATTCGAGATCTATAAGAATAGGCTGCGGCGAAAAATATGGTGAGAAGATATATCAGTGGATGGCTGGTGCATACATCGAATTAGATAAATTAGATAGTGCGAAGATAGCAATAAATAAGGGCTTAAAAATACTTCCTGAAGATAGAGGGGTACTTGGCCTAGCTGCTATTGTAGCAAAAAAACAAAATGATAATAATAATCAGCTGTTTTATTTAAAGAAAAAATACAATTTGGAGTCAAACATTCAAGAGCTTATTGATACTAGTAGTCCAGATGACTCTGTGGCGGATATATCTAACCTAGAGCTTGTGCTAGGGCTTGAAAATCCTCAAGGTCTGTGGACCTCGACATTAGATCAGAAAATCAAGTCTTTTATCCGTAGTAGGGGTAAGACATTTAGTGAATTAAGTAATTACTATAAAAATAAGGCAAAAAGTGAAAATGAAGACTTTTATTATTCTGATCAAATAGATTATTTAGAGGAATGGCTTAGTTTGAACCCTGAAAATTCTGATGATATTATTAAATCATTGAGGATAGCATTTAAAAATGCAGGAAGAGATGCTATCGAGATAGATCAAAGACGATGGGAGCAAAATGAGTCTGATGCTAATACTGCTTTAATCTATATAAATGAACTGATGGAAATTTCTGAATATGATAAAGTTATTGAGGTGTGTCTTACTGTTCTTGATGATAATAGTGAGAATGTTAAAATTTTGGAAAAATTATCTTTAGCTTATATAGAAGTCTACAATCAAGATGAGGCTGTAAATACATATGAAAAGTTGATTAAATTAAGACCATCAGAAATTAAATATCAAACAAAAATTTCAGAGATATATCGTGAAACAGGTGATTATGAAAAAGCAATAGATTTTGCTAATAAAATAGTTAGAACAAAGCCATCGGCTAATGCTTTTTACAATAGAGCTTTAATATATATAGCATTAGTAGATTATTGCAAAGACGAACAATTAACTATGTCAGATAAAGCTGTTTATGAAATGGCTTGGCAAGACCTTAATACAGCAGCATCAAAAGGGCACAAAAAAGCTAAGAAACAATCTAAATTTTATATTAATAATAATTTGATAACGCAGTTTGAAGATTGGTTTAAATTGTCAGGTAAACCGTCAACGTTCAAACCCAAAGGGAAATGTTATGGTATAATTAAGAAAAGCATTAGAAAAAGGGATTTTTAAATATGAAAATTGTAATCGCTGCTGATCATGCTGCATTTGAGGCTAAAAATAATATAGTAAGTCACTTAAAAAGTAAAGGATTGGAAGTTGTTGATTTGGGTACAAATTCAAGCGAGTCGGTGGATTATCCAAAATATGGGCAAATGGTTGCTAGATATATTTTAGAGGGTCATTGTGATAGAGGTATTGTAGTTTGTGGAACTGGGATAGGTATATCAATTGCTGCCAATAGGTTTAAAAATATTAGAGCTACACTGTGCTCAACTGAATCTGATGCAGAAATGGCAAGAAAACATAATAATTCTAATGTCCTTGCATTAGGAGCTAGAACTACAGAAATAGAAAATATTAAAAGCATAGTTGATGTCTGGCTTGCAACTGATTTTGAAGGAGGAAGGCATCAAGTTCGATTAAAATTAATAGATGAGATTTAAAATGAATAACATTAAAGATAAAGATAAAAAAGTTTATGATATTATTAAGTTAGAGTTAAATAGACAGCTTAACGGTTTAGAAATGATTGCATCAGAGAATTTTACCAGCTTACCTGTTATGGAAGCTATGGGTTCTATTCTTACAAATAAATACGCAGAAGGATATCCTGGTAGAAGGTATTATGGAGGCTGTGAATTTGTGGATGATATTGAAAATATAGCAAAGGAAAGAGCAAATAAAATTTTCAACTCTGAATACTCCAATGTTCAGCCTCACTCCGGCTCACAGGCAAATATGGCAGTATATAAAACTTTTTTAAAACCTGGGGATTGTGTTTTAGGTCTTGACTTGGCGCACGGAGGTCATTTGACTCATGGAAGTAAAGTTAATTTTTCAGGCGAAATATATAACTTTAAATCATATGGAGTTGACAAAAAAACTGGTCGTGTTGATTTTGACAAGTTGCATGATTTGGCAAAAAAAAATAAACCTAAAATGATTATTTGTGGCGGATCTGCTTATCCAAGGTTTGTTGAGTTTGAAAAGTTTAAAGAAGTTGCATCCTTAGTTGGCGCATATCTTATGGCTGATATAGCTCATCCATCTGGATTGGTTGCAGCGGGGCTCCATCCATCTCCTTGGCCTTACTGCGATATTGCAACTACTACTACTCATAAAACATTAAGAGGTCCTAGAGGCGGAATGATTTTGATGGGAAAAGATTTTGAAAACAAATGGGGAGTTAAAGCATTAAAAAGTGGTCGAACTAAAATGGTTTCAGAATTGGTTGATAGTGCCGTTATGCCTGGAATACAAGGTGGTCCATTGATGCATGTTATAGCAGCAAAAGCAATTGCATTTAAGGAAATTCTTAATGATGACTTTTTAAATTATTCAAAGCAGATTATAAGCAATGCTAAGTCCTTATCTAATAGGTTTGTAGAATTGGGCTATGATATTGTTACTGGTGGTACTGATACTCATATTGTTTTGATAGATTTAACTTCAAAAAATATTTCCGGCAAAAAAGCAGAAAAAATTTTAGAAGAATGTCTTATCACAACTAATAAAAATATGATCCCTTATGATCAGAGGAGTCCACTTATTACTAGTGGAATTAGAGTTGGAACTCCCGCGCTTACCACTAGAGGAATGAAAGAAGACGATATGGTAATTATAGCAGATATTATTCATGATATTCTTTCAGATAAAGATAATTCTACTTCTATTGCTAAAAATAAGTTTAAAGTTTTGGATCTTTGTAAAAATTTCCCATTATATAAGGAGTTAGAGTATGCAATGCCCTAATTGCGGTAAAAAAGACTCAAAAGTAATCGATTCAAGAAGCATACAAGATTCATCAAGTATCAGAAGAAGAAGAATTTGCTCTGCATGTAACTTTAGGTATACTACTTATGAGTATATTGTGAAGTATCCAATTATGATTATCAAGAAAAATGGTGATAGAGAAGAGTATGATCGAAAAAAAATAGAGCAAAGTTTTCGTATTGCCTGCAATAAAAGGCCTATTGCTGAAGTTATTATTCAAGAGTCTATAACAATCATTGAAGACACTATTTTAGAATCAAGTAAAATGGAAATAGATTCAGAGCAAATTGGTGAAATGATTATGCGTGAATTAAAAAAAATAGATAATATCGCATATATTAGATTTGCATCAGTATATAGGGAATTTAAGGATATTGGAGATTTTCAAGACCATATCCGTGACCTAAAAAACCACTAATATTAGAAATGAAAAATATTTTGATTTATTTGATTAATAGAATTATTACTTTTTTTGAAAGTATTTCAAATTATTTCAATCTAATGGGTAATATGTTTAGGTCTTATAAGTCATGGTCATACTATATTAAATTATCAGATATTCATATGTATCAAATAGGAATAAAATCACTGCCAATTGTTATTGTTACAGGTTTGTTTTCAGGTATGGTTTTAGCTGTTCAAGCAGCTTATCAAGTTGATACGGCGACGCTACCTGGTATGGAATGGACTGTAGCAAGTGTTATTGGTGAAGCTATTTTACTTGAGCTGGCTCCAATGATAACAGCCTTGGTTATGACTGGTAAAATTGGAGCAACTATTGCTGCAGAGATTGGAACTATGCGAGTTACAGAACAAATTGATGCTCTGGAATCTCTTTCATTTGACCCTGTTGCCTATTTAATATTCCCGAGAGTGTTTGCAGGAATGATTATGTTTCCTGTTTTAATAGCTGTAGCTGATTTATTCGGATTGATTGGAGGTATATGGGTAAGCACTAATACGTTAGATTTATCAGTGGCTGATTTTATGAGGGGTTTAAGGACTTGGTTTCAGCCTATGGATTATTGGTTTGGAATAATTAAAGGTTTTTTCTTTGGTTTAGCTATAACATCAATTGCTTGCTTTTATGGTTTTTATACGAAAGGAGGAGCAAAGGGTGTTGGAGAGACCACAACGACAACTGTTGTTGTTTCATGCATAACTGTCGTTTTTCTTGATTATATTTTAGGAGAGATAATCTTATTATAAATGTTGTAAATATTAAAAAATCATTTGCAGAACAGACTATTTTAAATGATATATCTTTTAAAATTAATGATGGTGATGCTATCGCCATTATTGGAAAAAGTGGTATTGGTAAAAGTGTTCTTTTAAAACATTTGAATGGTTTGATTTTGCCTGATTCAGGTCACGCATCAGTAGATGGTAAGATAATCAATAAACTAAAGTTTTCAGATCTTGAGAAAATGAGGTCTAAAATTTCCATGGTTTTTCAATTTGGAGCATTATTTGATTCAATGTCTGTTTATGATAATATTGATATGCCTTTGGAGAAAATGAGCTCACTAAGTAAAAATCAGAGAAAAGAGAGAATTTTTGAAGTATTGAAAGAAGTTGGTATGGAAGGGGCTCATATTAAATTCCCATCTGAGTTATCTGGAGGTATGAAGAAGCGAGTTGGTATAGCAAGGGCAATTGCTGTTAGGCCTAAATATATTTTATATGATGAGCCGACAACAGGATTAGATCCTATCATGTCTCACAGTATAAATAATTTAATTTCTAAATTACATACTTTAGAAAGCGTAACTTCTATTATTGTAACGCATGATATGAACACTGTTTTTAATGTAGCCAATAAAGTTATTATGCTTAATGATGGTGTAATACAATTCAAGGGAACTCCTAATGAGCTTTTAAGTTCAAAAGATCAAGTAGTTCAAGACTTTATAAGAGTTGATTCGAATAAAAAAGGTAAATCTTATGACTAATGATTTAAAAAATATTAAGCTTAATAAAACATTTTGGAATGGTCTGTTTATTTCTCTCATGGTAGTCGTAGTTTGGTGGGGATATAATTTTATTAGTGGACCTAAAATTGAGGAGGGATACTCTTTTCAAGTTAAGTTTGATGATATATTGAGTCTTACAAAGGGTAATGATGTTATTTATAGCGGTTTAACCATTGGAGAGGTTAAAGAAGTAGGTAAAATAGGTGGCGCTAGTTCTGCTGAGATTACACCCATTGTAACTTTAAGCATTAAAAAAGAATATGAAGATATTTTATATAAGGATGCAATTTTTACAATTAAAAGTCCTCTATTCGTCGGAGATTATTGGGTTGAGGTTTCAAGAGGTATTCCAAGAAGTCAAGATAAAATTGTTAAGGGGGAAGTATTGGAAGGTGTCGCAGAGCTCAATCCTAGCAAATTACCCGCTGAGATTCAAAAAGGATTAAAGCCGATTCTTATCAACTTTGAGCAATTCTCCACAGGCTTAGTTTCTTTGTTTAATCCAGCTACGATTGAAGACTTAAAAGAATCAATTGCAAATATTAAAGAATCTACTGTAAAAGCAAAGACCTTAACTGATAAGTTTGATATAAAAGGAGAAGGTATAGAGCTTGATATGGCTGTTTTCAATGAAACAATGGAAAATTTAAGCAAAGTATCGAAAGAGTTAAAAATAAGTTTAGATAATATAGAATCTGCTTCTAAAAACTTTAATATTGCATCAGAAGATATCAAAAGTATATCAAATAAGTTAAATAAGGGTGATGGTTCCTTAGGTAAGTTAATTAATGATTCTGATTTATATGATTCAATAGGTAGTGTTGTTAATAATATTGGAGTTCTGATAAAAAAACTTTCAGATGACCCAACATTGATAAGGCCTAGTATCTGGAAATAATAATTATCTATTTAAAAAATGTATAATTTCTAAGCTATAAAGGAACTCTTTGCTTTTATAGTCATTTAAGATTTACGAATTAATTAGGGGTTGAAAAATATAAAATGAAAAATAAAACATTAATATTATTGTTTGCTTTGCAAATGAATGTTCTAACTGCTAGTCCTGGAGAGGCGTCTGCTGTTTTCTTACTTATTGGTCCAGGTGCTGGAGCTGTAGCTACAGGCGAAGCTCAAGTTGCAAAATCAGATGATGCTTATGCTACGTACTATAATCCAGCCGGATTAGCATTTCAAACTGGTCAAGAATATGCAGGCATGCATGTTAATTGGCTTCCTGGTCTTGCAGATGATATTAACTACGAGTTTGCTGCATTTAAAAAGCACATACCGTGGCTGGGTACAGTTGGTGGAAATGTTACATTTTTAAATCTTGGAGAGCAGACTCAAACTGATGAAAATGGTCAAGTTATTGGAAATTTCAGAAGCTATATGACTGCACTATCTGCAAGTTATGGTAGTAAAATAAATGACAACTCTGCTTGGGGGCTTAATTTTAAAGTAATTCACCAGAAGCTAGCACCTCAAGGAACCGGTGGAGAAACTGGTAGTGGTTCTTCTACTGATTTTGCTTTTGATGTTGGTTATCTTTTAAAAACCAATAGAATGAATTTTGGATTATCTGTATCTAATATTGGTCCAGAGGTAGATTTTGTAGATACAGAGCAAGGAGACCCTCTTCCAACAAATTTAAAAATGGGAATTTTTACAAATTTATATGAATCAGAAAGCTCGCGATTAAATTTACTTTTTGATGCTAATAAGATGTTGGTTGCTAGGTACGGATCAATGGATTGGAACGGTAACGGTGTCCTTGACTCTAATAAAGAAAAAGATGGATATTCTGACCCTTGGTACAAAGCATTATATACTAGCTGGCTTGACGACTGGTACTATGGAGGTGACATTAATGTTGAATGTTCAACTGTGGGATGCACTGAAGATATTAATAGTAGTGATCAAGAAATTATTGGAGGATATACTCGTGAATATATAGGAAATACAGGTCAATATAATCTTGTTCCTACATTATCAGTAGACAATGGAGTTCAGGGGCAATTTGATGGCTATAATAACCTTAGAGATGCTTGGGAAGTTTATGTCGATGATAATAATAACTCTGAGTATGATGATGGAGAAGATTTCATCGATACATCAGATGAATTCCTCGATTTTGACAACCCAGACTATGGTATTTATAATAGTGATGGCGTAAAAGAAAAAGGTTCAGCTAATGATAGAAGCTTCTCTTCTGAACTTGAAGAGATGGTATATAGCTTAGGATTAGAGTATTGGTACACAGATAGTTTTGTTTTTAGATTGGGTTATTTACATGATCAAGAAGGTAATCTTAAACATCCAACTTTGGGTGCAGGTATTAAGTTTGGACAGTATGGATTTGATTTAGGTTATATTCTTGGTGAAGAAGGAGAGCCTAGAGCTAATACTTTATTATTTTCTCTAAATATGACCATGTAACAAAAATTGAAATTTTTTAAAACATTCCTTTTAATTTTTATAATTGACACTGTTAGTGGAGTTGACTCTAATTTATTGTTAAAAGATAAATATTCTCCAAATTATAGAAATTTAGATTTTCACACCATTATAGGCTTAATGGTTGATTTTTCGTACGAGGAAATTAATGATCCTAATACTACTGGTCGTGGTCATTTTTTGAATGAAGTTGATTCAGATTTAATTAGTTCTCGTTGCGATGGTTTTTTAGTTGACCCTCCACCCCATAATGCAGATTATTTTATAGATCAAATTCAGGCTGTCAAAAATTATTATAGTTTTAATATTAGTAATGATGGGGAAGACATTTTTGATTTTTATGTTATAGATGAGATTTTTCACTTAGATAAGCCCATGAGAGATTATAGCATATCAGATAATTCAATAGGAAATTTATTTACAGAAACAATTGATTTAGCTCTAAGTGAAAGTAGTTTGCTAGCTCAGGAGTGGTTTGATGAAGATGAAATTGAAAATTATTTATTTGTCGTATTTCATGCGGGTGTAGGACAAGATATTTCATTTCCATATATAGATCCTACAAATTATGATATACCAAGTGCTTATATCGATAATGAAATGATAGATGATTCTTGGAGTTACTACAATACTATTCAACATGGCATAGTTATGCCTGAAACCCTAAATCATATTTACTATAATATTATTGAAGACTTATTTTATGGTAATGATAATTTTTGCAATTACCAATTAGGAATGACAGGTTTATTTTCTCTTTTAATTGGATATGCTATGGACTTGCCAATTTTATATAATACAGATAATGGCGATGCGGGTGTAGGTTCTTTTGGGTTAATGGATTATGGATCTAACAATGGATTTGGTGTTATGCCTGCTCCTATATCTCCTTGGTCAAAAATATATAAAGGATGGTCAACCTCAAGTAATATATCTGAGTTTGGACAAATAGCTTTAGATATTAATGATATCAATAGAATTAATATATCTGATTCAGAATATTTACTTGCTGAGAATAAGAATAATTGGATTCAAGAGAATATTGATTTGGATAGTCTTCGAAATAAATATAAAAACTGGAATTCTAGTATTCAGGACTCTATCCCAGGTTACTTCTTTGATGTTTTAACTGAAAGATTGAACTCTAATCAAATAGAAATATCTGAAAACACAAATGTCATTTTAGGATTTGATAATTATAATTATGGATTGCCTGGTTCAGGTATTCTTATTTGGTCTATTAATGAGGATTTAATAGATTTATCTAATGTTCAATCTGGGATTAATAATAATTCAAAAAATAAAGCAATAGAAATTAAAGAAGCTGATGGTAGTCATGATATTGGACAAGATTGTTATCACTGGAATCCTTCTTTTTGTGATATTTTAACAAAAGGGTGGGAATATGATTTGTGGTATGATAGCAATGATCAATATTTGATTAATAATACAAACGAAACAGATGTAAAATTAAATGACAATACCTATCCTAATTTAAGGCCTAGTGATAATTCTCTAAGTTTAATAGAATTTGACAATTTTAGCTCAATAGACAATTCCATGCATTTTAATTATTCATCTAATACGCCATTGTTTTCTGTTTCATACATTTCTTCTAATTCTGAAATTGAAATAATTGGCTCTGGACAGATTGAGGATAAGGGCTGTTTGTATTATTTAGAAAATAATGTATTGTATCAGAAATGTTTTGGTGAAGTTTCAATTGTTTATGATGAAGATTTTAATCCTAATGTTCATTCAAAGGTTTTAGTCTATAACAATACTTCATATCTTGCTTCAGAGGATCAATATTTGTCAATTACTGATTCCTATCCAATAATTGCTAATGGTTTAGACGATTTAGAGGTTTTTGGTTATTTTAACTCTACAAATTATACAGAGCCATTGGATAATTGTTTTAGTGCTGGAGATTTTGACAATGATGGTTTAGATGAATGTGTTTTTATAGAAAATCAAAACCTACATGTTAGAAATTCAAATAATACTTCAATTAATAATTTTCCATTAGATATTTTATCTGATAATTATGAAAATAATATTCTAATTGCAAATATAGTAGATGATGAAACCCCCGAGATTATTTTTAAAACTAACAGCGCTATTTATATAGTAAGCTCAACAGGTGAGACTTATGCTTCTATCGCTACCTCAAATCAAAGCAAATTACGCTTATTGCCTAATTGGGGAGGTAACATTGCATTAATTGATGGAAATAGATTATTTTTATTTCCGTACGATAAGAATAATACATACTGGACTAGCATGAATGGTACAGACTGGGATTACCCTGAAGTTAATCCTAATACTTCTAATAGAGTAAATAATAATTTAAATCAAATTGCGTTTTATAATTATCCTAATCCAATAAGAAATAATTCTACAACATTTAGGTTTTTTAATAATACGGGCAATATGGATCCTCAAATCAATATATATAATATTGAAGGAATCTTGGTTGAGACTGTCATTTCAGACACATTTCAAAATAGAGTTAATGAATATTCTGAGATTCATGCATTACTATCTGATTATCAAACAGGAATTTATTTCGCAGAACTTATTGATGCGGATAAAAGTGTTGCAATAATTAAGGTTGCTATTATACAATGAAATTTTTTTGTTTTGTTATTTCTTCAATACTTTTAACACAATTTTCAGATAATCATCCTGAGCTAGAATGGATGTCTTTCGAAACAGAAAACTTTATTTTCTATTTCCATAAAGAAACAGAACGAACTGCAATTGAAGCCTCTAAAGTTGCCGAATCAATATATAAGCCAATTACTGACTTATATAATTTTCATCCTAATTCCAAAACATCTATTATATTAAAAGATACAGATGATTTTTCAAATGGTATGGCAATGTTTTATGATAATAAAATTGAAATTTGGGCAAAACCTATTGATTACGATTTAAGAGGTTCTCATCGATGGATTCAGAACGTTGTTACTCATGAATTTGTTCACATTGTTCAAATTGGTGCTGCAATGAAATATTCTAGAAAAATTCCTGCATTTTATTTTCAAATTATAGATTATGAGGATGAGAAAAGAGATGATGTGCTATATGGTTATCCCAATCAAATAATTTCTTCTCCAATACCCGGTACCTCTGTACCTCCATGGTTTGCAGAGGGTGTAGCACAATATATGCATGAAAAGGTTGATTATGATTTTTGGGACTCTCATAGAGATATGATACTAAGAGATGCTGTTCTTAATAATACGTTATATGATTACGATGAAATGAATTTGTTTGGTAAGAAAGGCTATGGAAACGAACTTATATATAACCAAGGGTTTGCATTTGTTCATTATATAGTTTCTCAATATGGTGAGAATATTCTGCATGATATTACACATGAATTATCTAGTCCAATTAATTATTCTATTGACCTTGCATTTAAAAATGCAACAAACGACAATATTAGGGAAATTTATCAGGACTTTTGTCATTATTTGGAGGATTCTTATTTAAGGTATAATGAAAAAGATAGTAGCTCTGTAATTTTAGAAGATGAGGGTTTGGCAAACATTAAGCCAGTTTGGTCAGCTGATGGAAGTAAATTGCTATATTTGTCAGATAAAGAACATGATTTTTTCAATAAGACAGATTTATTTTTGTATGATTTTAAAAAAGACTCTATTAATAAAGTTGCATCTGGAGTTAAGGGATTTCCGACTTGGATTAATGACTCAATCATTGTTTACTCCAAAATAAATATTGCTAACAAATATGGTTCAAAATTCTTTGATTTGTTTAGATATAATTTAGAAACTGAAAAAGAGTCTCAGTTAACTTTTGGTAAGAGGCTTTATTCACCCAGTTATGACTCTGCTTCAAATAAAATAGCTGCGATAAATCAGTATGATGGAACTTCTAATATCATGATTTCTAAATATGTGGATACTTTAGATTTTAAGCAATTAACCAAATATGATAATGGATTTCAAATATTTAAGCTAGATTGGTCAAATAGTTCAATTATTTATGATGCAGTTTCAAAACATGGCCGAAATATTTATTCAGTAGATATAAATGGAGTGAATCGCGTTGAAAAATCTAATTTGACGGATGAAAGGGATCCTGATTATAATGAAAATCAGAATACTCTTATTTGGTCTGAAGATAAAAATGAAGTATTTAACCTTTATTATAAGGATTCAATAGCGTCTTATAAACTAACAGATGTTAGTGGCGGAGCTTTTTATCCAGCAATATCATCTGAAGGAAAAGTTGCCTTTTCCTTATTTGAGAATGGAAAATATAAACTTGCAATCATTGATAGTTTAATAAGTGAAAATGAAAATGATAATATCTTTGATGATGAGTGGGGTAGTTTTTTAGTTGAAGTCGATTCAAAAACAAATAATATTGTTCAAAAACTATCTGATAGCATATCTCTGAAATATTCCAATTATTCAATTGAAAATTTAAAGACTCTAATTATGCCTAGGCTTTTTTATGATTATAAAACTTTTAAGCCAGGTTTTTACACCTTCTCATCAGATATTTTGAATAAGGTTTCAATATTTAGTGGCTTCACTATTAATAAAATTGAAGATTTAGACATATTTTTAATGTTTGAGAATTATAATTTTTTACATACCCCTTATGTAGAATTGTTTTGGGCTACCCGAAATAAAAAAACCTCCTATAATTATCAGAATTTGGATGGAGAAGAATATGATAACGTTCCAGTTGAAAATAACTTGTTATTTAATTTATTTTCTTTGGATGCTGGTACAAAATTACGTTTTTTATCTAAATCAAAATTAATGCCAGGAAAGCATGAATTTAAATTTAACTATCAATTTAATAATTATAGGCAGAAAATTGAGCAATCTATCACTCAATTTAATCAACTAGATGAGGTTGAATTCTATGACAATTATGATTTTTCATTTGATTATTATAGAAGTCATATTGTTTCCTTTCAGTATAGTTATAAAAAACAAAAAAATCATTTTTTGAAACACATGTTACCAAAAAATGGATACTCGATTGATTTTAAATTTTCATATGAGTTAAATGATTTTCTTGATGGATTTGGGGTTAATGAGGATTATGGTACATTTGGTTCAATATTGGCGCCTAACAATACAATGAGAGTGTTGTTAGATATTGATAAGCACTGGAGCTTATCATCAACTTCAGTCTCCTCTAACACCTCTATTGGATTGATTTCCAATGAAAACATAGATGATTTCTTTTATTTTTTTGGGGGAGGGATGCCAGGACTTAAGGCATACACTTACTATGATGATAGTTTAAAGGGTACACGTAAAATCATCCAAACTTTTTATATTAGAAATCCATTGTTTAAAGAACAAAACTTTAGAGTATTATCAAGTTACATTCAACATTTGACCATTGGATTTATTTTTCAATTAGGAAATGTTTTTAATGGCGATGAATACGATGGCTTTAAATTTTCAAGAGGCTTAGAATTGAGACTTTTTGGCTATAATTTTTATTCATATCCTCTAGCAATAAATTATGAATACCATAAGTCAGATGACAATATTGATGGCAAGCACTACTTTAAACTTTTATTTGACTTTTAACTATGAAAATTGATTTTATAAAATATTTAATTATTGTTTCCTTTTTTTCTGTATTAATTGGTCAAGAGCCTATGCCTAGGTTATACTTTGAAATTTCAGAGGCAGATTCAAATATAAATGATAATCTTGATCATTCCTTAAATCCGTCTCTTTTATCTCTTATTGTCCCAGGCTTAGGGCAATACTGTCAAGATAGAAAAAAAATGTCCATAGCATTTCTGGCAATGGAGTTGGGTTTAATTTATTTAAATCAGAATTATAGTCATAAAGGCGATGAAAATGTTGTTGAATATAAAAATTATGCCAACCAGCATTGGAGTTTTGAGAAATGGATACTTAATTACAATAATGACTTATGGAGTAACCCCAATAGTGATTTTTATGATATGTTTTCAGATTCTGAAGGGAATTGGAGGGATATATGGGCTCATTCACATTATATTTCTTTTTATGTTCAGCATCAAGACTATCAAGGTATGTATAGTACCAATCAAGATGATGCTTTTGGATATAGTTTGTATGATATTTTTTTAGATTATGGTGAAGGTTTCGTAGATGAATACAATGTTTCAATAATTAAGGATCACCATTTTTATGAAGGAATAAGAAAATATAATATGTTTTTTGCAGGATGGGATGACTCCGCATTGATACAAGTACAAGATAACGGTGGATATAGCGTTGCCGTATCTCCAAATAAAAATGAATACAATAGAGTATGGAATCAATCAATAGACTTTTATAACTATGCAGAGATGGCTATGACCGGTTTATATTTAAATCATCTAGTAAGCGCGCTTGAAATATATATAAAAAATAAATTTGATAATAGATTTGATTTAAATACTACATATGATTATAATAAATATTCGAAATCGATGAATTATTCACTAATGTTATCATTAAAATTGAAATGAAAAATATAATTACACTTGCCATTTTTTTAGTTTTTTTTATTAGTTGCGCCTCTCAATTAGATGGGCTTGATGAAACAGACTTGTATGTTGAGAAATCAATAGAATACTATAAAGATAAAAAGTATTCCAAGGCAAGAGACAGATTCCAAAATATCATAAATAATAATCAGGGTACAGTTCTTGCCGTTGAATCTTTATATTATTTAGCTCTATGCGAATATGAATTAAGAGAATTTAACAATGCTAAACAATCATTTAAAGAATATGTTAGATATTCTCAAGATGATTTAAGACGACAAGATGCTGAATATAAAATTTGTTTATGTATGTTCGAACTCACTCTAGATTATAACAAAGATCAGACTGCAACCAAAAAAGCAATTGATGAATTTCAAACGTTTATTGAAAAATATCCTGGAGATAAGAAGTATTTATCTGAAGTAAATCAAAGGATTATGTTTTTAAGAGAAAAATTAGCTTTTAAACAATATAAATCAGCAATATTGTATGTTAAATCAAGTCAATATGATTCTGCTGAAATATACTTGGATACTCTTTTAACGCAATTTAGAGATACTAAATATGCCGACGATGCAAGAATTGCTAAGATTATAATTTTTTTAATGAAAGATGATATTAAGCAAGCAGAATCCTTTTTGCATAATAATGAAAAGTATTTTGATGAACCAAATGGAATTTACGATAGTGGTGAAGAATTTGAGGATTTAAATGATAATGGGAAATGGGATTTTATCGATAAAAACAATAATGGAACATACGATAAAGGTGAGGTTAGCGAATCTTTTAAAGATAATCAAAATAATATTAGATACAAAGAAGCTAAGGCTATTATTGACAACTCTACCAATCATAAAATAACGATTAAGGGTTTGTATTTTTTTGATTATTTAAAGAAAATATTATGAACATATGCTTTTTAGGAGGCAGCTTTGATCCTCCTCATTTAGGGCATTTAGCAATTGCGATAGAATGTTTGGAGAAATATAATAAGTTTATATTCGTACCCTCAAAGCAGTCCCCTCATAAAAGTTATCCTACATATTTTGATTCCAAACATCGTTTAAAAATGTTAAATATTCTTTCTTCTAATTATGAAAATATTGAGGTAGAGCCATTTGAACTTGAATCAACTTCTCAGATTTCCTATACGATTGACACAATTAGATATTTATCTGATAAATACTCTGGATCCAGCCTTCATATGGTTGTTGGTTCAGATTTAATTAATAGTATTTATAAATGGAAGGATTGGAATGAGATTAAAAAGAAAGTAAAGATTATCTGTTTTAAAAGATATGGCTATGAAAATATTAAATTTAAAAGTGAAGAGATTGATTTTTCAGACAGTATTCATCTAAATATTAGCTCCTCACTAATTAAAAAAGAAATGATTTCCAATAATTCAATTAGTTTTGCTAATTTTTCTAATATGATTTCAAAAGAAATATATGATTACATATTAGATAATGAATTGTGCGGTAAATCTAAATGTTAGATTTTATTCAATTTTTTTCTAGCGCACTTTTGATATATTTTGGGGCAGATCTTATTATTAAGTATGGAAAAGAGCTTGCATCTTCTCTTGGTATCCCAAGATATATTATCGGATTAACCTTAATTTCTTTTGGAACTAGTTTCCCAGAGTTGGTCGTTAACATTAATGCAAGTATTATTAATGAATCTAGTATTGCAATTGGAAACATTATAGGTTCCAATATTGCAAACATAACATTAGTGTTACCGTTTGCTGTTATGATATGTCCTATGGCAGTTAAAAAAATTAAGTTTGATACTTTGGCATTTTTTTTATTATCTGCTACCTTTTTGATATTCTTCTGTTTAGATGGTAATCTCAATAAGTTTGAAGGTGCTTTTTTTATTATCTCATTCATTTTATTTTGCACAAGAATTAAAAAAGACACACAAAGCAAAAATTCTTTTAAATCTAATACCTCTAACATTGATTATTATTCAATTTTAATTTTATTTCTATCTTTCTTTATACTAATTGTAGGATCTAATTTATTTATTGAAAGTGCAATAAGTGTTGCTGATAAAATGGGTGTCAGTAAGATTGTTATATCTCTAACGATGGTTGCACTGGGCACATCTTTGCCTGAACTTGCTACTTCAATAGTCGCTGCTATAAAAAGAGAACACGATTTACTTATTGGTAATATTATAGGTTCAAATATTATGAATATTTTATTAGTTTTGGCTACATCAATATTGATTAATGAAATTAATATTTTAGTAGATTATGTAGCATTGACTTTAATGTTTTGTTCTACAATTCTTGTATATATCTATAGTGTATATAAAATTAATTTTTCTCGTATTGTAGGCTTTGTCTTTTTATTGGTATATCTTATCTTTAATTATGCTATTTTTTTTAATAATTAGACTTATATAAACTTTGATATGATTAAATTTAAAAATGTAACTGCAACGTACTCATCTGGTTCGGGTATATTTAATATTTCTTTCGAGTTAAAAAGCTCTGATATGCTTTTTTTAATGGGGCCAACTGGTTCGGGTAAATCGACACTTTTAAAAACAATCTATAAGGAAATTGATATTGATAGCGGTCAAATATATATTGATAATCAAGATATTTCACATTTAGAGAAATATAAAGTTCCACTATTAAGAAGAGATGTAGGTATGATATTTCAAGACTTTAAATTAATTCATGATCGAAATATTTTTGACAATATTGCATTGCCTCTTCAAATTGAAGGATTAAATGCTGAAGAAATAAAGAGTAAAGTTTTTGATGTTCTAGATGCAGTACAATTATCAGGAAAACATAATAGATATCCATTAGAGTTAAGTGGTGGGGAACAGCAAAGAGTATCTATAGCAAGAGCTATTGTAAAAGAACCAAAAATTTTGCTAGCAGATGAGCCTACAGGTAATTTAGATCCTAATATATCAATGGAAATACTAGAGCTTTTAGATATGGCTACTGATACAGGAGCTTCAGTTATTATGTGTACGCACAACTACCCGCTTATTAAATACAAGAAAAGAAAATTTTTAGAACTTATGGATGGTAAAATTAGATGAAAACATTAAACAGAATATTTTATCTATTTATTCAAAGCTTTAAATATTTACTTAGGGAGAAATCAACATTTATTATATCTACGCTAACAATTTCTTTATGTTTAGTTCTTATTTTTTTAGTTTCTACTACAAGTATATTTTCAGTTAAAAAAATTCTTTCGATGGATTCGCATAAGCTGTTAGTCACTTTTAAAGGAGATATAGAAAATATATGTAAAGATGACTGTGATTTAGAAACCTCTAATATGATTGAAATTGATAGGTGTCCAACTTGTCCTACTTATACGCCGTATAAATTAAATCCATTAAGGACTGATTCTGAAGCTGAGAAAAAAGGAAAAGCTAGATGTAAGGAATGTATAGATAATGATTATAGTAAACATGATAAAGTCCCAAGTAAATTGATTGAAGGTAGAAAAATGTACAAATTTACATGCGATGATGCTTGTCTGCCTCCAAAGGGCTCTACATATCTTCCATATTATGGGTCTGCTCGTTCAAATCCCTGCATGGAATGTGTAAATGAAAGTTGTGATAAAAGTGTAAACTATATCCTAGATAAAAATCGTGATATGATTAGTTTGTTATCTAAGGGCTATAAAAAAACAGAATTAAAGAACTTTGAAAAAATATTTCAAAAAAGTTATTTTAATTCTTATAGAGGTAAAAGAGTTAATTTACCAATGCGAGCAGAGTTTTTAATAAGTGATAAAATTGATAATGATAGGAAGTTAGATAAATTAATTAAAACTGTTTGGGATACTGAAAATAAAAATGGAGATAAAATAGTTGAGTTAGTTGAAATATTTGATCAGAAGAAATTTGATTACTATAAAGATTTGGTTCCTATGATTATTGGTCTAGCTTTAATAGTAATAATATTTACTTTAATTATCCCATTTTTTATAGTCTCAAATACAATTCGATTAATAATACATTCTAAAAGAGATATTCTAACAACATTAAGATTGTTGGGTGAAAGAGACTTTTATATTAAGTTGCCATTTATTTTTCAAGGTATATGGAATGGAATTTTAGCTAGTTTAATGTCAGTTTTATGTATTTTTATATTAGATTTGATTGAGTTTAATGTCGCAGTATATAGCTTCATTAATAAAACTTTCTTAACTGATAATAGTTATGATGTGCAATTTAGATTTGTTGAACAACCTATAATTTTATTGTTAATTTTAGGAGTTTCTTTGGGAGTATTTGGAGCATTTAGAGCTTGTTCTAAATATTTGGATTAATTTGTGGTATTGCTTCTGCGTTATGAATTATAATGATTAAATAGAGAGAAATATTTATGAAAAAGAACAAAAAAAGCGTTAAAAAAGATGTTGGCGCTTCTAAAAATAAAAAAAATCAAGAATTAAATGATCAAATAGTTGATCTTGAAAATAAGAATTTACGGTTGTTAGCAGATTTTGAAAATCTTAAAAAAAGAAAAAATGAAGAAGTCTCCAACTTATTGAAATATTCTGGTGAGCACTTAATTAGAGACCTTCTTCCTATATTTGATGATTTAGATAGACTAAAATCTCAGCCAGATGAGGTAGATAGTACGATTTTTCAAAATGGAGTAGAGCTTATGAGTGAAAAACTATATAAAGTTTTATCTGATTACAGTATTCAAAAATTCGATTCTCTAGGAGAAATATTTGATTCTAGTATGCATGATGCAATGATGGTTCAGGAATCAAAGAAAAAAAAGAATTTAATAATCGAGGAATTTGAGAAAGGATATAAGTACAATGATAAAATAATTCGCCATTCAAAGGTTATCGTTAGCAAAGGAAAATAATGCAAGACTATTATGAAATATTAGGTGTTAGTAGAGATTCTTCAGATCAAGAAATTAAAAAAGCTTATCGTAAAATTGCCATGAAAAATCATCCAGATAGAAATCCTGGAGATAAAAGTGCAGAAGAGAGATTTAAGCAAGCTGCTGAAGCATACTCTATTTTGAGTGATGGACAAAAAAAACAGCAGTATGATAGATTTGGTCACGATGCGTTTAACCAGCAGCAAGGTTTTGGGGGTGGTGGAATGAACGTAGAGGATATATTTAGTTCATTTGGGGATATATTTGGAAACATGGGATTTGGAGATATATTTGGTGGAGGATCTTCAGGCCAAGTTCGAAGATCTGCTGGAGACTTGCGAATAACTTTAAAATTATCACTTGAAGAAATGTATTCTGGGATTAAAAAGAAAGTTAGAATCAAAAAGCAAATTAGAAATGATACGGAGCCTATTGTATGCTCAAAATGTGGTGGAAGTGGAGAAGTTAGGATAGTTCAGAAGTCATTTCTTGGTCAAATTGTTAATGTGCAACCATGTCGCTCATGTAATGGTATGGGTAGAACTGGTGGTGTTGAAAATGCAACGACAGTGATTGAAATTGAAGTCCCTGCAGGAGTTGGTGAAAACTCCCAAATGACAATTAGAGGTGAGGGAAATCAAGGTTTTTCAAAAGAATCTGATGGAAATTTAATTGTCCAATTTGTTGAAATTGAGCACGATATTTTTATCAGAAATGATTTAGACGTTTATCTTCAATGTGATATTCAATACCAGCAAGCTGTTATGGGAACATCAATTGATATTCCTACTCTAGATGGTAAAGTTAAAATGACAATACCTCCAGGCCTGAATGATGGACAAGTACTTAGGTTGAAAAATAAGGGCTTTCAGCAGCCCAATGGTCATAGATTTGGAAATCAATATGTTAAAATAATGATAAATATCCCTAAAAAAATTAATAAAAAAACACATAAATTATTAAACGAAATTTCAAGTGAGATTGGTGAGCAAGTCATATTTAGGAGATTTAGTGAATAAAGATAAAAATATATCCTTCTTAGACTACTTAATAGTAGTATTTATAGTATTGTTTTTTTCTATAGTTTCCATGTATTCATATGTTATTTGGCCTAGAGAAGAAAAGTTTAAATCTATTGATAGAAGTCGTATGGAGAGGATAGCTGATGCACAATTTTTGTATAAAGATTTAACTGGTGATTATACAAACAATAGCTTTCGTCTTTTTGCACTTATGGAGGCGGTCAGAGATACTTTATATGGCGATAGTTTATTTATAGGTAAGAGAGACATACTATTAGCTAAGAAGATAAAAAGATACGTCATAAATGATAATATTCAAAATCAAGCAGACACCTTCTTTATCAATGGATCTAATGCATTCTCATTTGAGTTTGCAGAAGGCGTTAAGCTTTATTCGAAATTTGTTTTAAATAGTTTAGAGTTAATGGCGCCTGATTCAATAGACTTATCATTGGATTCTAAAGTTCAAAATCAAATTTTATCAAATTTACTATCACATAATACTAGTACAGGAAAATTTGATAGCCAAAAAAAATATCAAATAAAAATAAATGAAAAGATTTTTAGCTACTTAATGTCAGACTATGATGAATATGTCAATTCAAGCGTATATGCTATTACCCCTTCTGATGTAGACTCAACTATTACCACTGATATTGACTACTACCAGAGTGTTGTTGACGGACGAATTTTGAGGACAGAGTTAGAGGTAAGTGATGCTACTGTTGCAGTTGAGGTTCCAAAAGGTTTTAGGTATAAGCTTGATACTACATTTACTTCTCCTATAAAGATTGAAGAAAAATATAATGACACAATTATTGCAATAAAGCTGTTGAGTTTTGAGCCAACAGACAACTTTATTGATAATCTTAATAGTTTTTGGGATGAGGGTGAAGAGTTTGTTGATGCTTTTAATGGCTATTGGGATGAAGGTGAGTCTTTTGACGATGTAATTGGAAATTATATTTATGATGAGGGCGAGGTTTATTTTGATGGACAGAATGGTGTTTGGGATCAGGGTGAAGAGTTTGTTGATATAGGTAATGGCGTTTGGGATGAGGGTGAAGAGTTTATTGATGTAGGTAATGGCGTTTGGGACGAGGGTGAAGAGTTTATTGATGTAGGTAATGGTAAATGGGATAGAGGTGAAAAGTTATTTGATAATAAAGATGGAAAATACACTCCTCCTGAAGCTTTTAATGATGAAAATGATAATAAAAGGTATGATAGAGGTGAAAAATATACAGATTCTAATGATAATGGTCGTTACGATTCTGGAGATATGCTTATGGATATCAATAAAAATGGTATTTATGATGAAGGTATTGATAAAACTGTAGACATTGTTGGTAATGGCGTTTGGGATAAAGGTGAAGAGTTTGTTGATATAGGAAACGGTGTATATGATAAAGGTGAAGATTGGAAAGATTTAGGCAATGGTATCTATGATTTAGGAGAAGAATGGACGGATTTAGGCAATGGTATCTATGATTTGGGCGAAGAATTTATTGATAGTGGAAAAAATGGTAAATACGATAGAGGGGAGCTTTTTGAGGATTTAATAGGAAATGGGAAATGGGATCCAGCAGAAAAATTTAAAGATTCTAAAAATGGTATTTATGATAAAGGTGAGACGTTTACAGATATAAATGCCAATGGACTATGGGATAAAGCTGAACCTTATATAGATTTAAATGGAAATAAAAAATACGATGAAGGCGAGGAATGGACAGATTTGTTTGAAAATTGTAAATGGGATCCTGCAGAGCCTTTTATAGATAAAAAGAATGGGTTGTATGATTTAGGAGAAGAATTTGTTGATAGAAATAAAAATGGAAAGCGTGATTTGGCTGAAAAGTTTATTGATGCTCCTAATGGTAAGTGGGATAAGAGTGAAGGTTTTAATGATTTTGGAACAGATAGATGTCAAGATTTGTACGAGGGAGGTAAAGGCATCTGCTTAAAAGATGGTGATAAATTAGTTTACAATCAAACTTCAAATCCTGACCCTAATTTTGATAATTACTCTCCATCTAATTCTTACGGTTCAGAAAATAATGGCAAGTATGATAAAGGAGAAGAATTTGAAGATGCTCCTAATGGAAAATGGGATAGAGGTGAGGATTTGATGGATCTTCCAGATGGAAAATATAATAAAGGTGAGACCTACCAAGATGGAAAAAATGGTATTTATGATGAAGGTGAAGTATTTATAGATTCTCCAAACGGCATTTACGATGAAGGGGAAGAGTTTGTAGATGCAAAAAATGGTATTTATGATGAAGGTGAAGAGTTTGTAGATGCATTGGACGGTAAGTTTGATGAAGGGATCGATCAATATTACTATATTCAATATATTAAATCAGATCAACTAATAGAGTATACTGGAGAGCTTTTCACTGATTGTAATTCTTTGGGATGCATAGAAAATCAAGAATCAGATATTAATTTAGGCATTATTTGGGATCCAGCAGAAAAATTTGATGATTTAAACTATAATGGTATCTGGGATGCTCCTAATGGAATTTGGGATGAAGGTGAAGAGTTTGTTGATTTTGGTAATGGCGAATACGATGAAGGCGAGAATTTTGTTGATAAAGGTAATGGTGTTTGGGATCCGCCTGAGCCATTTATTGATAAAGGAAATGGAAAATGGGATAAAGGCGAAAAATTTGTAGATGCATTAAATGGCATATATGACAAAGGTGAGGCTTTTACAGATATTCCTGATGGAAAATGGAACGAAGGTGAATCATTTACTGATGCGCTTAATTCTTTCCCTGATGAAGATGAGAGATTTGTAGACATTAGAGGAAATGGAAAATGGGATAAAGCTGAAAGATTTACTGATAAAAATAAAAATGGTGTTTGGGATCCAGCAGAAGATTTTGTTGATAGAAATAATAATAGTGAGTGGGATAAAGGCGAAAATTTTTCTGATACTAATGGCAATAAAAAGTGGGATTCAGCAGAACGACTGTCTGATAAAAATTATAATGGTGTTTGGGATCCAGCAGAAGAATTTACTGATGCTTTAAATGGTGTTTGGGATGAAGGTGAGGTGTTTATGGACCTTTCAAATGGTGTCTGGGATGAAGGTGAAGAGTGGGATGACTTAAATGATAATTGTGAATGGGATGAAGGTGAGCCATTTATAGATTTAGGTAATAACGTTTGGGATGAAGGTGAAGAATTTATAGATTCATTAAATGGTGTTTATGATGAAGGTGAAGAGTTTCAAGATAGACCTGATGGTTTATACAATTTTGCTGAAAACTTCAATGATTGCGGAGTTGATGCTAATTGTGATACATTAGATAAAGATGGAAGTCAAGGTAATGGTACCTATGATAATGGAGAGCGGTTTGAAGACACAAATAATAACGGCTTATGGGATCCTGCTGAGGAGTTTGCAGATTCATTAAATGGTATTTATGATAAAGGTGAAGAGTTTGTTGATTCAAAAGGAAATGGTGTTTGGGATAAAGGAGAAGAGTTTGTTGATGCTTTAAATGGCAGATATGATCAGGGCGAAGAATTTGAGGATGAGCCTGATGGAAAATGGACTATGGGTGAAAAATTTGTAGATAGGGATAAAAATGGTTCATGGAGTTCGGGTGAAATATTTTTTGATTGCAATGACGATTTGACAGTTTGTGAAAGTGATGTTGGCTGGAATTCTAGCATGGGAAATGGTGTCTGGGATGAAGGTGAGGAATTTATTGATGATACTAATGAGGCTTGGGATGAAGGTGAGTCTTTTGAGGATATAATTGGTAATGGTGTTTACGACGAAGGCGAGGAGTTTATAGATGGTGAGCCATTTAATGATAGGAATGAAAATGGCAAGTGGGATTCTGCAGAATCTTTCGTTGATATAAATGGAAATGCTAAGTTTGATAAGAAAAATTTAATGTTTTTAGGTCAATTGCCAGGACAAGAAATACTTGAAAGAAAAACAGTATATATGGACTATGTTAGTAAGATTGATACATTATCAATGGATTCACTTTATTCATCTACTTCTAACTTTAAATATTCATCAGGTGATAATAGTCTATTTTTAATAGAAGTTTCTCGATTTGATAATGAATTGATAAAAATTAATAATGACGAAGCTTTTGGGTTTAAAAATGAAAACATTTCTGTTGTGGACAGTATTCTTGCCTCAGACAATAATTTTAATCGGGATAAATTGTTTTATAATATACCTTTTCTAGCTGATACTGTTTTCTTCGATATATATTATAAAGATAAGGAAGAAAAGTCTGTTATTGTAAGATCTCCAGTTCCTGAAAATGAAAAATGGCAATATTGGCAAAAAATCAACTATTCTGATAAGGGTTATTTTCACGTCCCTACTCCTTTTACATTTTACACGGGAAGTCATGGGTCAATTGATAGTGGTGAAAAAAGTTGGGTTGAAAAATAAATGTTAGCATTATCCATAAAAGAAAATAGGGTTAGCTTTTTATCTGCATTTTATTCTAATAGTGAATTTTTAATAAATGATTTTGGAGTGTTGCCATTAAAGTCAAGCTCTTTTTCTGAAGATGTTATTAAGAATATACTTAATCGAAAAAAAATCAAAAATTCAAATACACTATCAAAGAAATGTGTAATTTCTATTGAATCCAACGAGGTTTTTTTAAATCAGATTTTTTCATCAGATAAAATTAACGCAGATACAATGGTTCATTGGACTAATAATTTAGTATTTGGAGGTGCGCAGCAAGATTTATATAATGATTATCATTATGAAATATTTGATTCAAATAAAATGCTTAGTGTTTATTTTGATAAAACTAAGCAATTAGATTACTATTCTATTTGTAAAAAAACAAAATTAAATCTTTCCGCCCTATCAATAGATATATTATCAGCTGATTATGTGGCGAGGAAAATGTTTGATGCTAAATCTATAGAAGATTATATAATTTGGGGGATTGGAAAGCATAAAGATGATATGTTAATCATTAAAGGTAATAAATTAATTGGTTTAGTTAGTTTTAAAAGATTAAAAAGTGGCATAGAAATTTTAAAAAGTATTGGCTCAGAGAAATATATCTTAAATTGCTTAGATAAAATTAGCAATAAAAGTTTTGCAGATTTAGCATCGTTAGAATTCTCAAAAAAGATTTTCATGTATCAAAAATGTGATTCATCTACAGATATGAAAAACATTGTTAAAAAAAATAAAGAATCTATTACCATTCTGAATCCACTTTTAAAAATAGACTCGTATAAGAAAAAAAGAAATGATGATATTAAATTATCATTTTTAGCTGAGATGGGTTATCTCTTTAAATTAGTTAAAAAGAGGAGCTCAAATTGATTGATATTAATCTTTTAAATAGGAAAGGTGTATATAGTAAATCGAAAAAAAATAAATTTACTGAAATTGATGAAAATATTGATAATCTTATAGATTCATCTAATGCTCCTAAAATAATTGAAGATGATTTTGAAAGCCGTCATAAAAGTGACAATGGAAAGTCTAAAATTTCTTTTTTCAAGAAGTCACTAAAGTTTTTTGTTTTGATTTTGGTTGCTGTCGGTATCTTTTTTTATTATCAGTATTTCATTCCTATTAAACATGAAATTGATTCTAGTAGAATTAAAAATCTTATTTTTTATGTTTTGGGTAATGAGGATATATCTCTAAATCAAGTTAAGGTTGAGAACGATAATTTTGTGATTACGTTTGATATGAGTTCATCATCTTTTAAGAAGTACAAAACTATAATAGGCAATTATTTTGATGATATGAATAAGTCTAACCAGTTTGAATACATTTTATCAAACGGCATATTAAAAATCAAATCTTCTAAGAAAGTTATTTTCCTAAACGATAATTTTGACCAATCTGTTTCAAGTCAAGAGTTTGAATCGGCAGATATAACTGATATAGATAAGGTTGCCCTTCAATCAGTTTTAGATAGTATTTTTAACATTAATAATAAAAAATTAATTAATTTCAACATTATTCCAAGTAGAGACCATTCTTATTATTACTACAATATTTCATTGTCTAAATAATATTGAGAGTTTTATCAGGTAAATATAAAAATAGGAAATTAAAAAGTCTTAAGGGTGAGGCTGTTCGACCTACTACTTCTTTAGTTAAAAAGTCTCTCTTTGATACTATTGGAGAATTTAAAGAAAAAAAAGTTTTAGATTTATTTTCAGGAACAGGTTCTCTTGGGATAGAGTCTTTTAGTAGGGGTGGTAAAGAAGTAATTTTTGTTGAGAGAAATAGAAAAGTTGCTAAAATTTTATTAAATAATCTAGACTCAATTTGCTCTAGGGAAAACTTTACATTGATACAGAAAGATGTTTCTTATTTTCTTGAAAAACATAATAAGATGTATGATATTGTTTTTGCAGACCCTCCTTATGGATTAATTGAATTCGTCGATTTGAAACGTAAGGTGTGTAAATTGTTAAAATATGGTGGTATATTTTGCATGGAATTAAGAAATAGTCAGATAGATAATATTGAAGATGTGAGAATAAAAAAATACGGAAATACACAGGTTTTAATATGGCAGAAGATAAGAAAATAGCAATCTACCCAGGGTCTTTTGATCCAATTACGTTTGGTCACATAGACATTATTAATAGAGCTGCAAAAATTTTTGATAAGCTTATTATTGCAGTTTCTGATGACAACTCCAATAAAGCTAACTTATTTACTGTAAATCAGCGCTTAAGTATGATTGAGAAATCTCTTTTAAATATGCCTAATTTAGAATTTACTTCTTTTGATAATTTGTTAGTTGATTATGCATCTAATAATAGAGTATTTACAATTATTAGGGGTCTTAGAGCTTTGTCTGATTTTGAGTATGAATTTAGAATGGCCATAATGAATAGAAATTTAAATACTGAAATTGAAACTCTATTTCTCATGGCAGATTCAAAATATGCTCACGTAAGCTCATCGTTAGTTAAACAAGTTTACTTTCTAAAGGGTGATGTGAATCAGTTTGTTCCTACGCCAGTGATAGATTTTTTACATCAAGTAGATGATGAAAAAGATAATTAAAACTTTATACGATAAGATTCAATCTAATGAAATTAGGCTGATAGTTCCTGAAGACAACGCCAGAACTGTTGAAGCTAAGAGAGAGCTTGATTCTATGGGGTTTACTATTATTAGTCCCTCTCATTTTTCTAGCCATTTTAATGATTTTTTTAAATATTCAAAGAAACTGAAATTCTCAAGAAATTGGTCAGATTCTGAATTGGAAAAATATATTAATATCCCCATTAATTTTGCCATGCTAATGCTAAATTTTGGATTTGCAGATGCTTTGATTGCAGGTTCAGATAATCCAACATCTCGTGTTGCTAGAAGTGGCCTTAGATTTATTGGAATTAAAAATTCATCATCTTGCTTATCAAGTTCTTTTTTAATGATATCTCCTTGTCAAGATAGATTGTTTTCATATGCTGACTGTGCAATTATACCAGAGCCATCTGAGCATCAGCTTGCAGATATTGCATATGATACCTCAATTAACCATGAATTGATTACTGGAGAATCTCCTAAAGTCGCTTTTCTTTCATTTTCAACAAATTCAAGTGCTGATCATTATAGGGTTGATAAAGTTAAAAGAGCTGTAAACTTATTTTCAAAAAAGTATCCAACTATAGAACATGAAAAAGTTGAAGTGCAGTTTGATAGTGCAATTTGTCCTGATATTGCTATGTCAAAATATACTAAATCTACTTTAAAAGGTTCTGCAAATGTATTAATATATCCTAATCTTGATGCTGGAAATATTGCATACAAGATAACTGAAAGATTGGGTGGGTATAGCGCTATTGGTCCTCTTCTTCAAGGTTTTAATAAACCAGTACATGATTTGTCAAGAGGGTGTAGTGTCAGTGATATTATTAATGTTTCAATTATTGCTGCGTATCAAGGGATTAGAAATGCCGACATATAATTATAGTTGCAAAAATTGTAATAATGAATTTTCAGTTTTTCAGGGAATTAATGATGCTCATGTTGATAAATGTACTATTTGTGGTTCCAAAAAGATAGAGAGGCTAATTACGGGAGGTACAGGTATGATTTTCAAAGGTGATGGTTTTTATTTGACAGATTACACAGATTATGGTAAAAAAGATAAAAAAAATATAGATAAAAATAATAAAGGAAAAAATAATGACTCAAAAAGTAAAGAATCCAACTAGTGGTGAAAAAATAACTTTAGAAAATGGTAATATTTCTGTTCCTAATAATCCTATTATTCCATTCATTGAGGGCGATGGAATTGGCAGAGATATTTGGAAGGCTTCAGAGAAAGTAATTGATGCAGCTGTAAATAGGGCCTATAAGGGCGAAAAGAAAATAGAGTGGCTTGAGGTTTATGCTGGAGAAAAAGCAAATGAAGTGTATGGAGAGGATATATGGCTTCCACAAGAAACTTTGGATGTTATAAATGAATACTTAGTGGCTATAAAAGGACCTCTAACCACTCCAGTTGGTGGAGGAATCAGGTCAATTAATGTTGCTTTAAGGCAAAAACTTGATTTGTATGTTTGTCAGCGCCCTGTTAGATGGTTTGATAATGTTCCATGCCCTGTAAAGAATCCTCAAGATGTCAATATGGTAATCTTTAGAGAAAATACAGAAGATATTTATGCTGGTATAGAATTTGAAGAGGGAAGTGATGATGCTTTATTATTCAAAAAATTGTTGGCTGAAAATTTTAGCGATAAATTTGAAAAAATACGATTTCCTGATACTGTGGGACTAGGTATTAAGCCTATATCTGTTGAGGGTACAGAGCGGTTAGTCTCAGATGCTATTCAATATGCTATTGATCAAAAAAGAAAAAGTGTCACCCTTGTTCATAAAGGGAATATAATGAAATTTACAGAAGGTGCTTTTAAAAAATGGGGTTATGAATTGGCGGCTAATAAGTTTAAAGATTATGTCTTTACATGGGCTCAATATGATGAGTTAGTTGAGACGAAGGGTAAAGAATATGCGAATTCAGCACAGAATGATGCTATTCAATCTGGGAAAGTGATAATAAAAGATGTTATTGCAGATGCCTTCTTGCAACAAATATTAACTCGACCAAATGAGTATGACGTTATCGCAACTATGAATCTAAATGGTGACTACATTTCTGATGCTTTAGCTGCACAAGTAGGTGGCATAGGTCTTGCTCCTGGAGCAAATATAAATTATCAGTCCGGAAAAGCTATCTTTGAAGCAACACACGGTACAGCGCCTAAATATGCAGATTTAGATAAGGTTAATCCTTCTTCTGTTATTTTATCAGCAGAAATGATGCTTCGATATCTTGGTTGGGATGAAGCTGCAGATTTAATTATAGAGTCAATTAATAAAGCAATGACGCAAGGTAAAGTAACGTATGATTTAGAAAGATTGATGACGGGTGCTACTTTATTAAAATGTTCAGAATTTGGCGATGCTTTAATCGATAATATGTAAAATTTGTTTATGAAGTTTGTCGACTATACATCTATAAGCATTAAAGCAGGAGATGGTGGTGATGGATGTATTGCCTTTCTTCGAGAAAAATTTAGACCAAAAGGAGGACCAGCTGGTGGTGATGGGGGGCATGGAGGTAACGTCTATTTTCAAGTATCATCAGATCTTTCGACTCTTTCAGATCTAAATTATAAAAAACATTATTTTGCTAGGGATGGTGAGAATGGTAAGGGCAAGAATATGCACGGTAAGAATGGAGAAGATATTTTCATTCGAGTACCTCAAGGTACAATTGTTATAGACTCAAACACAAAGCAAGTAATTGCAGATTTAGTTAAAAAAGATCAAGAGTATAAGATTGCATCTGGCGGAAATGGAGGATTTGGGAATGCGCGTTTCAAAACCCAAAAAATTACCGCTCCAAGAATTGCAAATAATGGACAGAAGGGTGAGTCGTTAAAAATTGACTTAGAACTTAAGGTTTTAGCGGATGTTGGCCTTATTGGACTTCCAAATGCAGGAAAATCTACATTTATAAGCAAAGTTTCAAACGCCAGACCAAAAATTGCAGACTATCCTTTTACTACACTTGTACCTAACTTGGGAATTGTGAAATATCATGATTACAAAACTTTCGTTATAGCAGATATTCCTGGTCTTATTAAGGGAGCAGCCAGTGGGAAAGGATTAGGAAATATCTTTCTTAAGCATGTTGAGAGAACAAAAGTTTTAGTTTTTTTAATTGACCTAAATGATGAAGATATTACTGCTACTTACAAGATGCTAAAAAATGAACTTGAATCTCATGATCCAAAGTTGTTAAAAAAGCCCTCCTTATTATTGCTTACTAAATCAGATTCAATTCAAATTGAAGAAATTTCTAAGATAAAAAAAATTAAGAATATTGAATCAATTACTATGTCTTCAATAACAGGAAAAAATATTGAAAAAGCTATTTCTTCAATGATTGAACTATTGGTGTGATTTAGGTCACACTTTAGTTACATTTTGTTACTGAATTTGGGTGTATGCCATAGTATATTGAAGTAGGTTAATGTTTCTAATTATCAACTTAAGGGGGGTGGCTCTTGAAGCTCATCAGCAATCACATTAAATTTTTTATAATCATATTTTTATTTTCTTTTTCATTTAGCCAGGACTATTTTGATGTTTCAATTGAATCAACAGGGGTTAGTCAATTGATTATATTTCAAGAATCAATATCTGGTT
>MDSV01194499.1_pt1 | contig 37706 bp, 24 predicted proteins | sample 810851 | NCBI WGS metagenome assembly MDSV01 (sample SAMN05326640, study PRJNA326480) | marine metagenome | isolation source: seawater | place: Atlantic Ocean: North East | collected 2012 | reverse complement strand
TGGCACTACAATGACGAATAACAGTATTACCACAAATAGCCCTTCAGTGGAAAGCATTAGTGATAAAACAATGAGTCCTAAAGCCAATAGACGCATCGTTAGAGCGAAAATACGCCCCTTTAGAGTAACTTCTTCCTCCAAAAACTCCTCATTCACAAATCCTCTTCATTGCATTTCTAATTAATTGTTTTCTAAGTATATTCAAAATAATCCTTGTGAGTTGTAAACTCAACATCACATCATATTTCGTTCGTAGGGACAATTATCATTAATTATTAGTTCTAGTTGTGTCTGTGACAAGGTTCCCAATTGGCATCGTCTTGAGTTCAGTGTTTGTTTCATTAATCATCACATTCTGGTTGTTGGAATTTGCATTCTCCGATTCAGAGAGCGAAGTTGGTGCGACAATCATATCTTGTATTTTAGTTGGATATCTGCTCTTTCTGTTACGCTATTTTGTGATAAATGAGGGTAGGAAGTATACGGTCTCAGCCTTTTCGATATCTGCCATACTAGCGAGTGTCGCAGACATCATCTATACCACAAAAGTCGGAGGCTGGTTTTGGAATGACGATTATGTGTTGGAAGATGCCTTACTTGCATCGATTCGACCAGTAATTATTCTGTTACTTCTCAACGAATTTTTTGGAGTGGCAGAACGTGGAATTAACAGAATTGCAAACGCTGGACAAGACCATATAACTTCACTGATACGAATCGGACTGATAGCATCTCTACCGCTTTGTGTATCTTGGGGATTAGGTATGTTCATTCTTATTCCAACACTGATCCTTTTCTTCATTTTTTACTGGGCCTCTACAGATACTCCTTTGAGTTTGAACGGAAATTAAATCCTTGTGAGTTTATTTGTAGTCGACCATTAATTCTGGTTTTGAGTCATTAAAAAACACAACAATATAAACCTCAACTTCAATCTATCGGCATGTTGCGCCAAAATTTTGACGATAAAGGAGCCATCCCTGTTGCGAATTTCATTGGAATTATTCTAGGTTTCATAAGTATCAGTACTTTACTTATAATTCAATCACTTACGATTCTGTTACCGTTGTTATTTGCCCCGATGGTATGCATAGTTCTATCATATATGCTATATGTTTCCCACCGTAGTACATATAATGACCAAGACAAAGCGACTGTTAATCCGGTAAGAGTAGATATTTTGTGAGTGCTTTCTAGCACTTTTCATTAGAATATGTTGCCAGTAATCAGTATTCATTCGGCCAGTAATGCAATAATGATTTGTAACAAATCCGCGATAAAGTGTTAACACTAATTTAGACCTTATCTATTTAGTCACAGCAACTCTTCTGTAATGCATCTTGAGCACAGAAACATGTCTTTGCAGGTATAATGTCTGCTCGAGCGCTTCGCTTATTGAATAATTCAGTAACTTCAGCTAACTCTTCTGGCGCATCTCCTCTGGCTTCCAAACAAAGTTTCAGACCAAGTAAGCCCCACATGTTGTCTTTCCATAATTTGATATCTGCTCGGTAAACTTCCTCTGCTTCTTCAACATGGCCTTGCTCAAATAGTAATGCACCAAGTATGTGTCTGACTGGTTGCATTTGACCCCATGGCTCATTATATGCAAGATTTAGTGAAAGATCTACACCACGGCGTAACTCATCAAAAGCAGCGGTAAAATCGTATTCATTTCCGGCTGCCTTAGCCAAAAATTGTCGACGGTACTCAATTTCTGCTTCCAATATTGCCGCGTTTACATTTAGAATCGAAGGACCTTCTGATGGGTCTTGATACATGAGATTATTATGCATCACTCGACCTGCAAGTGCAGGATTTTGTAGCGCTTGTTTAAACAATACCTGCTCTGCTTCTGCTTCGGGCACCATTCCTTTAGATGCATATGCAACACCGCGAGCATAATGTTGAGTTGCAATAGTTGCAGGGAAAACATCCTTGTCCGAGTACATAGGTTCCGCAAGAATTTCATCCCATTTGCCAAATCTAATCATGACATGCCATGGCATTGTAACGTAGGATTCTAAGAATATTGCACCCATTGGTATGATTCCAGCGAGCATGAAATTTACACCATGATTTTCATCTCCAGCAGGTAATGTGGCAACAGCCTTTCTAGCATATTTCAATGCGGTTTTGTATTGGCCTTCAAACATAGCACACCAAACAATAAAGTGATGATTGTGCATACGATAGAATTTGTAAAACTGAGATTCATTACCTGTCAATTCAACATATCTATCATCGGCCTCAACTGCAGCTATATTACATTCTACTGCTTCTTTCCACTGTCCTACCCATGCATCAATATGCGATGGCATGTGAACCAAATGTCCTAGACCAGGCATTCTTGTACGCAACACATCAGCGGCAGGCAAAGCCCTTTCCGGGAAAGGAGATAATTCTAGTGCATGGCAGTATAGATGGCAAAGAGCAGGGTGAACTTTTGCTGCTTCGCTACTTTCAAACGCATCTTCCATAATCTTAACCAATAGTAATGTATTATCATCAGCAGGCGTTATTTCTCCAGTTGCAGTATTCTTATCCCATAGTTGCCATGCTTTTAGATTCATTAAGGCTTCAACATAAATTGCAGTAACATCGAGATTTCCATGGTATTTTTCATACAATGGAGCCATAGCTTCAGCAAATGCAACATTCAATTCTGGGCTGTTTCCCATATTCAGGACAGTTGGATCTGCTGCATCTCGAGCCTCAGCAGAGTGTCGGGTTGATAAAGCTCTGATTAGATCTTGTTCTAATTCAGTACAATGGTCCATTACCGATATTGCTTGCTGTATTGAATCATGTCCAGATCCTAATCCCGGTGCCCAATTATAATTTGATGAAACACAGTAGGATATCCCCCACCAAGCCATTGCACAGTTAGGATCTAATTCAGCAGTCTTAGAAAAGCATGCAATGGCTTGTTCATGGTTATAATTAAGCATGTGGCCAAAGGCTTCAACGAACATTTTGCGCGCTTCAACATTAGCGCATGTTATATTTTCAACAAAGCCATAATTGGCAGGCGACCCGTAATCATAATCTGTAGGTTTAAGCGACATAGTCAATCGAAAAATTGAATTTACTTAAGTTAAACCCCATTATTTATTATAGTAAAATAAGGTTTTTAGAAAAATTACCCTTATTTTTATGATAAGCACAATAAAATACATTCTACATTAGGAGTAATTATGGGTTTTGTCAAAAAGTGGTTTGGTTTCAACGGTTGGAAGGTGATGTCTACGCAAAAAAGCGTTATCGCTACCATTTTTTATCGGGTTTTTTTCGCGGTTGGATTAGCCATGGCAATAATTTCCTACAGCTTTGTATCTGGGGGAGAGGACCCCTCTCTATTCTGGATTGGGATTGTAGGATTAACCTGGTTTCTGATTTTCCAATTCTTGGTCAATTTAATTTTTGTCAATAGTTCCTAAATTCTAATCTTAAACAATTACATCAATTTATAAAAAATAATGATAACAAGGTTTTGGTTGATTTGACTTTTGATTCTGATTATGAGCCGTTTTTCCAACCACCGGGTTGGATAATTGGCCCAATATGGGCGGTTCTTTACACGTGTTTGGCGGCTAGTTTTTTGCAAACATTGAGTAAAAGAGAGGATTTAGAACATTTTTTTCTCATCACATTTTTGTTTATATCTCAATTAATAATCAATCTACTTTGGCCATCAGTGTTTAATTCAGAACGCTATCTAACATCATTGATTATGATTATTGTAATGGTAGTATTTACTACAATATATGCTTATTTGACCTATGAAAAGGCCAATTATGCATCGATGTTAGTGTGGCCATATATTGCTTGGGTATCATTTGCAGGACTCATCAATGTTGCATATTACTTAGAATCTCAATGACTCCAGATAATTGAGACTAATCAGTATACTAACTGTATCTCTGATGCTGAACTTAGTTCAATGACTCCTGGCGGGCCACTCCATTTGATAGCTTCATCAGATACAATTAGCGCATTGTCTCCTTCGCTATGCCCAAGTGTTGCCTTAACCGATGCCCAAGAACAGTATAGTGTTGCATTGGCAATGATTTTTTCCATCATTTCTGTTACTGCCTTTGATTCTGGACCCATCTCTAAATTCAGTTGATTAATGTACTCGGGATCTAACAATCTAGTTCCTGCAGCTGCGAAGAATATGCTTACATCATGGCCATTTGTAATGGCTTGTGCGGCACATGCGACGCCGACAATCGATTTCATGGTGTCATTTTTGGGCTCTGATACAAATTTGATGAAGTATCTTTTAGACATAATTTGTGCTAAGAAGTAAAGTAAATAATTTAATCGGATTTCTAATATAGTCAATTGGTTTAGAATAATTATGGCTGATTCTAATTCACAAACAGTTGTGGATAACAAGGATAATACCTCGCTATTAGACCAAATGAGTGAATCATCACAGCAAATTGCAATATCTTCTGTATTGTTGGCTGCTAGTGTAGCTTGGGCAGATGGCGTTGTTCAACTTAATGAAAAAAATAAATTAATTGAAATGGCTAAAAGAGAGCAAGAAAGAGACGCTGAATTTCCATTTGACAAAGTAATGACTTGGCTTAGTGAGCCGCCGTCGGAAGATGAAGTGGAAGATGCTTTAGCAATACTTGCTAATGACTCAAGTTCGATTCAATATATCAAACAAGCAAAATCTATAGCCAAGGCAGATGGTAATATCAGTCTTGCTGCAAGCATTGGAATCGGATTTTTGTTTAGTATTACTTTTTGGATGATAACAGGTTTAGTTACTGGAATTGTAATTGGTTCAATTATTGCTATAACTTTAATTACCTATTTTTCGTTAAGTAATAATGCAATTAGTCGCGAAGAAGAAATTGCATTAAATTGGTTAAATTCTTCACTAAATGAAGAAGGCTATTCTTCGCAAAAACATGGTAAATCAAATTGGAAAAATCGGATTGATACGCTCAAAATTGTAATGGATGAAAGATCAGTTGCTCAAAGACAAGAAAAATGGCGACCTCCTATGGATTCTAAACCTGTTCCATGTCCACAATATCCTGGTCGTATGCCTCCAAGTGTGACAGAAATACCAGAACATGAATATCAAGCATTTCGCTCTAAAATTGTCAAACGATATGTCCAGGCATTGATTGGAGAAACTTGGAGTTCGCTTGAAGTTGCGCACAATTTACCTGAAACACTAGATGATGAAATATTCAATGAGATTTATTGGAATTCACCATTTAGTAGATTTTTAACTCCAACATTTAGCGACAATGATTTAGCAATCTTTAATCAGACTTTGTCGGTAAAGTCGCCATCTGATAAATTTTTCAAAATTGACCATACACATTTAGGAGACCAGAAAACCTATCCAGGTGTATACATAGCACCTGTTATTGGCCTTTTCAAGCAAGTAGACAATGGAATTGAGGTAGTTTCTATATTAGTAAATGAGAAATGCTTTACTCCAAAAGATGGAGAATCATGGGAGCGAGCGAGATTATTTTTGTTACAAGGATCTTCGCTATCATTAGTTGGCGGTGTACATGCATCATTGCATTTTCCAACCGATTCAGTAATAGCAATAACTCGACAGAGATTACCCAAAAATCATCCAATGGCTCAAGTTATTGAGGCTCATTCATATTTGCAGTTACCTCTGAATTACGGCGTTAGATGGAGTCCACGTTCTTATGCTCACAACAGTCCTCGTGAACTCTATACTGCATTTCCTGGCCCTCGTGAAGATGTATTTCATGGTTTCATGACTTATTACGAAGGAATAGATGGCAATAGCGGATATCCAACCTACCATTATCCAATGTCTGCTCCAGATTTCCCTGGACCATATGGAAAAGCATTGAAAGATTATTATCAAGTAATCCTGGATTTTTGCCGTAATGTTGTTGAACAAAGTGATTTGTCGGTATTAATTAGTTGGGCTGATGAATTAAATCCTCTAATCCCTGGTTTTCCGTCAAGCGACATTATTGTTCAACCTGAAGTTGCGGCAAATGCACTTGCTGGTTTTGTTCATTGTGTTTCAGTTTGGCATTACATGGAACACACATTATACAGCCAATTACCAGTTCATCACAATCCACATAGAATTAGAGTACAACCTCCAACTGGCAATGATGCTACAACACAGTGGTGGCAACGAACTCGGCAATCAGACCTGTTCAGGCAGGAGATTGCTCGAAGAATGTTCTACGAAAGTCACACTGTCCGTAGAATGTTAGATGTAGAATATAACTTTGAAACTCAGCATCTAACCGAAGCTGCAAATTTGTTCAAAAAGGGCCTTCAAACAGTAAATAAAAACCAGCCAAAAAAGTATCAATTACTTGATGACATGGCATGTAGCATTCAGTTTTAAATCTAAGATCTAATTGGTAAAATCACTTAGAAAATCCCAAATTAACTGATATGTATCGGTTCCATCAACTTGATCTGGCCAAGTATGCTCATGAAACTCTATTCCATAATGCTCAATTCTAGTATTACCAAAACAGTCACTATGTGTTATGTGTTCGAGGGAAAAGTCTGCATCTACTTCACTATTAGCACAGTTTGCTCGATTTGACCAAGCATCAATCATTCCAGGAATACTGCTCATAGTACCAACTCCTTCATGCTCTCCATCTTTCCAATCCCAATCATCATCATAATCGATAATGTAGTCTAGTTTTCCATGAATGTGCATTACTGCCATACTGCCGGATAAATCGCAAGTTTCAGGCGCTACAGGCATTGTTCCGGCAAAAGAAGCTACGGCTGCAAAGCGATGATTTAATTGACAGGCAATTTCATAAGTATACATCGAACCTAATGAATAACCTATACCGTATAATCTACTTTGATCGATGCAATAAGCTTTGGTAAGTTCATCAACAATCGCTTCAGTAAAGTCGTTATCTTCTTTAGAAGTTGCTGCAGTATTTAGAAACCATTCTCCTTCTTCTGCAGTTCTACCATCTTCGGCAATGGCATATGCCATAATAAATTTCTCTTGTTCACCTAATTGGTCAAATTCAGTTTGTTGTTGGAAGTCTTCCTCTGCACCGCCACCGCCATGATAAGCTATAATCAAAGCTAATTTGGTGCCTGCATCTGAACTTGGAACTGAAAGTCTAAACAATCGCTCTTCTCCATTAATCATTATTGAGGTAGTCGATTGTGACACAGGTTGAGATGGTTGCAAGCATACATCTTCTATCTGGACAAGGTTTTCAGGTTCGATAATATCATTTGGACCTGATTCTGAAATACATCCAGACAGTGACATGTGCAATAATAACAAGACCATCACAAGCGGTTGTAAGTCTCTGCCCATGAACATTGATAGATTCGGAGATTAAAAATTATCGGATTTATTGATTTTATCAATTAGGTAGAATTTATAATTTATCTTCTCCCACGATTAGTTCTATTTTTGGAGCTAGATCTAGATGACCTATTATTAGCTTTTTTACCACGATTAGATTTATCGCCTCGATTAGGTCTTGAATGAGTATTTCTTGGCTTCTTTTTGTTGTATTGTGGTTTATCTTTTCGTTGTGATTGTGACTTTTTATTCGATTGAGTTCTATTGCTTGATGAGCGATTCCTTCTCCCATAATGGCCTCTGTTATCGTCATTACGATTACGGCTGCCAAAACTACGTCGCCTACTCGCTCCAATAAATTCCACCTCAAATTCTGGTAATTCTGCAAAGTCTGGCGGTTTAAATTCAACATTTATTCCGACATCACGTTGTATTTTACTGAATGATTTTTTCTGCGGTTTTTGTACCAGTGAAATAATTATTCCGCTTGAGCCCCCTCGTGCAGTCCTTCCGCTTCGATGTTTGTACGCTTTACCATTTTCAGGCGGATCGTAATGAATTACACAATTTACTCCTTCAATATCAATGCCTCGGGCTGCTACATCTGTTGCAATCAATGCCATACACTCGCCGTGTTGGAATTTTTGCATCGCTCTATCTCGTTGTTTTTGCGACAATCCTCCGTGCAAAGTTTGAGCGGCTAAACCATCGTGATTAAGGTCTTCTCCAACTCTGTCTGAACCACGGCGTGTGCGGCAAAACACTATGCTGCGGCCACATTTTCTTATTATCTCACTGGTTATTACCGACTTTTTCGAATTAGGCATCAACCAAAAATAATGTGTCATACTATCCATTGATACTTCCTTTGGTCCAACTTCAATAGTTACAGGATTATGTTGATAATCCCTAACTAAATCACCAACCTCATCATCAAGAGTAGCACTGAATAAAATGGTTTGACGCTGATTATGACACTCGTCTAAAATTTGGCAAACCGGTTGCATAAAGCCCATATCTGCCATTCTATCGGCCTCATCAAGTACGACTATGTCGGTATCTTCTAAAGAGATTGCACCGCGATCTAATAGGTCGATCAAACGTCCCGGACAGGCAACCAAAATATCGACTCCTCGGTCTAAAGCCTTGAATTGTTTATTGTAAGAAACCCCCCCATAAACTGCAAATGTATACAAATCTAATTCACGCGAAAGTGGATCTAATACTTGGTAAATCTGTTCCGCTAGTTCACGAGTAGGTGTCAATATAAGTGAAGTTGGAAAGCCTGGTTCTGCTTTTCTTGTACGTTGAATTAATGGCAAACCAAAGGCTAGTGTTTTACCTGAACCTGTAGGTGCCCTGCAACACAGATCATTACCAAGCATACCATCTGGAATTGATTCGGTTTGAACCTCAAATGGTTCGCTGATTCCTTGATCGGCAAGTGCCTTGACCAACCGATTAGAAACTCCTAAGTCAACAAAAGACACCATGTTATCAATGCTCTGCGAATTCCAAACCTATTTGATACCCTCAGTAAGATTATGTGTAATAATGCCCGCCCTTTGAGTAAAAAACAAAATCCGTAGATAAATAATTGAAGTCATCTAATCTCTAGATACCATCATAGCAACTGCATTACCGCCACCTAAGCAAAGTGTTACTATACCTGTTTTTGCTTCCAATCTGCGCATTACCCCAAGCATTGTAATCAGACATCTAGTACCACTGCTGCCAAGTGGGTGACCCAATGAAATAGCACCGCCATGTAAATTAAGTCGATCATGTGGAATTCCAACTTCTTTAGCAACTGCGCAAGATGCAGAGGCAAATGCTTCATTGTGTTCGTAAATATCTACATCTAAAACCTCTAGTGAATTTCTCTCTAAGAGCATCTTTATCGCAGGTATTGGAGCACTCATTACCCTATGTGGCTCAACTCCACTAGTGCAATAATCTTCAACATATGCAATAATCTCCCAGCCATTATCGATAGCTGTCGACTCATCAGCCAACAAAATAGCACTGGCGCCGTCATTTAGAGTGCTGGCATTTCCTGCTGTAACTTGTCCAGAGTTATTGAATACAGGTCTCAAGTTAGATAAGACTTCAATCGATGTTTCAGGTTTAATACCTTCATCTTCGGAAAATAATATCTCTTCACCTCGACGTTGTGGCACATTGACAGCAAATGTTTCCCAATCAAACCAACCTTGAATCCAAGCCTCAGCTGCCCTTTTATGACTTCTAACTGCAAATTCGTCTGAATCTTTTCGAGTAATATCGCTCTCTACTGCTACTGTCTCACCAGTATTGCCCATATGAATGTCATTATAGACATCCCAAAGACCATCATGAATCATGGAATCAATTAATTTTGAATTGCCCATTTTCTTACCCTTTCTTTGACCCATAAGCAGTTGTGGAGCATTGGACATACTCTCCATACCTCCAGCAATTACGACTTTTGATTTACCTGCCAGAATACTACTTGCTGCAATCATTGCAGCCTCTAAAGAACTGCCGCAAACCTTGTTGATTGTTGAGGCAGAAGTTGAAACCGGCAGACCCGCACCTAAAGCAACTTGTCTCGCTGGATTTTGGCCACTACCAGCTTGTAGAACTTGACCAAATAAAACATCATCGATTATTCCACTTGCAATATCAATTCCAACTCTGTGGCAAAGTTCCTTCACTGTTTCCACACCTAATTGAACTGCAGTTAATGGTGAAAGCGTTCCCATGAACCTACCAATTGGGGTTCTAGCAACTCCACAAATCGCTACACGATTTTGGCTCATAGACATCCCAACATGATTGACAATTTCAATCTGCTCATCAAGTTAGGTTATTGATTTTTGAGAAGACTTGATGAGAGGTAAGTCATGGGAGTTACATGGCGAAGTTCAAAACAGAGTTTGAAACAAATAGAGAAGCAAATCAAATGCGACATGTGGAAGTAGAGATTGATTTTACCTCCAATGCATTGGCTTCAATTCTTTATCGGCAAGGTGACACTGTAGTTCTTGCCTGTTGCACTAAAGAAGCAAGACTACCAGGGTGGTTTCCAAGAGATTCGACAAAAGGATGGGTTCATGCCGAGTATTCATTGTTACCAGGGTCTACAGATTCTAGATTTAGAAGAGAAAGACGCGGTGCTAAAGGCAGAACCCAGGAAATTGAGCGTTTAGTTGCACGTTCGTTAAGAGCGGCTGTTGACCTTGAACAACTTGGGCCAATTGCTCTAAATATCGATTGCGATGTACTCAACGCCGATGGCGGCACAAGATGTGCCTCGATAACCGCTGCTAATCTCGCTTTGAGATTAGCAGTAAGAAGATTGATTGCAAATGGTGATTGTCTACCGATTGATCTAAGGCCAACTGAAGAGCAAAAAAGGTCGGATTGGGAAATACCTGCTCTTAGTGATGAGGAGAAACTTGCACATGAGATGAAAGTCATACCTCATGACCTTGCTGCAATCTCTGTTGGCTTAATTGATGGCGATGTGTATCTTGACCTAGATTATATTCTTGATTCAAATGCTGATGTTGACATGAATGTCGTGAAGACTAGCGATGGAAAATATGTTGAAATTCAAGGCACTGGAGAGGAATCCACCTTTTCGGGTGAAGAGTTGTTTGCTTTGATTGCCCAAGCAGATGCAGGACTTGATGCATTATTTGAAGCTCAATTAGCAATCCTTGATGGGATAAATTAAATTGATTTATTTATTGGAAGATTTGAAATGTCAAATCATTCCGCAGGTATTTGCGGGTAGGTAGCTTAGTTGGGAGAGCGCAGCACTGAAGATGCTGAGGTCGCCGGTTCAAGTCCGGCCCTACCCACCAATTTTAACATGATTCAAAGCCTCAGAAAGATTAACACTAAGATTTTTCAATCAATGCATTAATTTGCTAGAGCCTTCTATGCTTGCCATGGGCGAGGATGGAGAGCAGTTCGAGGAAATCAGCGAGGAGGCTGATGTCGAGCAAAAAGCTAAAGATAAAATCGCTCGTGATCTTGAGGACATAAGGCGAAGGAAAACCAAGACAAGCAAACGTAGATTCCTCAGTAACAAAGAAGACTATATCCTCTTTGCAGGTATTGGATATAGTGCGATTTTTGCAATTTTATTATTGGGAATGTCAAGCGGTATTTTTGGTTCATCTACCACACTTGATCACAAAGCATCAGAAACTTTCCTAGATACTGGTGAAGAATGTCAAAATATTGAAGATACATCATGGGTTCTCATTTTCCCTGAAAATGATGGAGAATACTTTGATTTATCAGGTCGAAACCTACCTGATGGTTATGCTTACATGAATTATACTATTTTATCATCAATAGATGAAGGATGGCAATTAAGTGAGAGCGAAGATAATACTGCCGAGGTACGGGACGGGAAAAGTAGTTTTAGAGCACCATTTGACAAATTAGAAGTTGGTGAATACAGAATTAAATTAACCGTAACTGTATACAATCAAAGCGATGATTTAGTTAACGCATCAATTGTTGAAGATGGAGAAACTCTTTCGAAAGAGATTGATTTTGAACTTGAAATAAATAGTGGTGGAATTTTCTCTTTCTTACCATTTGTCGACTCCGACTCACATCGTGAAGTAAGAATTACTGAACCAGGACCGCGTACTTGCTGGACCACAAAAGACCTAGGTGAATGGGGATATATTTTGATGGCTGCTGAACTGGGTGGAGGTCGAGAAACAGCTATGCTCACTGGTGGAACTGCTGGAATTCCAGCATGGTGGATGGCTTTTATTTCACTCTCCTTATCAGCAGTAACACTGTTAATCATTTATCCTGTAATGTATAAGATATACCATCAAGAAACTGATGACATCTTATCACGAAATCATATCTCAAGGGTGGTAGAAGAAACAATTGGTAAAACTTCAAAACGATTACATATTGATATTGATTGGGAATTATACAAGTTAGAGTCAAGGGAATTGTCGATAGACATAATGGTCCCATACAAAAATACTGATGGCACGCTATCTGATAGTAAAGATGTAAGGGCAGAAATTCTTCGAGAAATTCTCGAAGAATTTGCAATTTTCCGCGTTTTTAAACCAGTTCAATTAACTGTCAAGACAATTGGAGTTAATCAAGCAATTGATTTTGAAAGCGGTGTTGGAATTGGTGCTGGAGCTGAAGGCGCAGAGGTAGAAGAAGAACAAGACTATGCTAGCTTCTTTTCAGAATTGCACACACTTTCTCGTGTCGAAGATGAGGTAAGAGATAGTTTAGATCTATTCTTTGTTAGACGTACAGATGTGAACATGGAAGGTGCGGTAGTAACCAGTGATGACAGGGTTATTTTCGTTTCAGTAATTTACAAGCCGACTCAACGATTTGCATTCTTTAGATTTAAGAAAACTACAGATGAAGTTGAAGTTGAATTATACCGATTTATTTCTGAAAGAAATCAAGATTTGTTGGGCAGTCAAGAACTTATAGTTAAGGCAAGAAATCAAATTTCAACATTAGCAGATCGTTCTGGTGCTGGACGAGTAGAAAGTGGTGGTAAAAATGATGACAGGATAGTTGCTGTAGCAAAGCAAGATGGCCTTGGAGGTCGTATGTTACAAACCAATTTCATTGGCAATACATTATCCACTGTAGAATATATGGCTAATGAAAAGCGTGAGATGATAAATAAATGGGGATTTTGGGGTCTAATTGTATTTGTTTGGATTCCATTTATGGCATCTGGAGTTTTAGTTGGTGCAATGCTTGGACTGCTTTCTCGAATGCAGTTTACTAGAGTCTTAGCGGCAACATTCATTGGAGGTGCTGCCGCTTCGATTACATGGGCATATACTGCTGAAGGTATTGTGAAATTTATGCACCAATACAAACTAGAAGCAGTAATTCCACTGATGATTATAGTCTTTATAGGTGCAGCATTCCTTCACATTCGCTCAACTAAAGTTAGACGACAAACTGAACTTTTCGAAGATACTTTACTAGATAATTTCCATGCTGATGTAAAAGCCAAGTATGGTGAACACTGAATTGGTGATTCCTTTGGAGTCACTGTCTCACATCAAGGCTAAGCAACACAATTGTGGCGACGAGGTCAAAATAGGCATTTTGACTGTAAGCGATAGAGCAAGTTCTGGAGAATATCAAGACGAAGGTGGTCCGGCAATTCTTGAATTTCTAGAAGAAGCATTAGCCAGTCCTGCACAAATATTTTACTCATGTGTTGCAGATGATTATGAAAAAATCACTGAAGAGTTGATTCGTTTGTCCGATGAAATTGGCTGTTCAGTAATAGTTACTACAGGTGGTACTGGGCCTGCACCAAGAGATATTACTCCCGAAGCAACAATGTTTGTTTGTGATAAGATCATGGATGGCTTTGGAGAACAAATGCGCGCTATATCATTGAAATTTGTTCCTACTGCAATACTTTCCAGACAATTAGGGGGGATACGAGGGAAATGTCTAATCTTTAATCTACCGGGTCGCCCTAAAGCAATAAGAGAAACTATTGATGAAATATGGCGAGCTGTCCCATACTGCATTGATTTGATTGGTGGCCCTTATATCGATATGGTTGATTCTGTTTGTAATGCATTTCGACCAGTAAATGCAAAACGAAATTAATTACCTCAAAGTTCATGGGTTACTTGTGCTGACAATCACCTGAAAGGGATTTACATGGACGGGAATTTATTGATTAGTGGAGCCACTATGGTGCTTCCAAATGAAACAAAAGTTGGTGACCTGCGGATTTCTAATGGTAAAATATCAGAAATCACAAACCATGGAGCCTTGAATTCATTAGAGGATGAATTATTTGTTGATGGTACTGGCCTTCATCTTATTCCGGGGTGTATTGATCCACAAGTCCATTTTAGAGACCCTGGACAACCTGAGAAAGAAGATTTAGGCAGTGGTTCGGCTGCTGCTGCCAGTGGCGGCATTACTTCATTCCTAGATATGCCTAACAATGTTCCTTCAATTACCAATCTAGAAGGCATGCAAGGCAAGCTCGATACTGCAGCAAAAAAATGCATTACTAATTACGGGTTTTTTATCGGAGCAACTGAAGATAATATTGAAGATTTACAAGAAGTTGTAGGTACAAAAAATAATCCAATTGCGATACCTGGAATTTGTGGAATCAAAATCTTCATGGGAGTCTCAACCGGAACTTTACTGGTTTCAGATAAAGTCGCACTAGAAAGAATATTCACTGAAACTGCTGGCTTAATTGCAGTACATGCTGAGGATGAGGACAGAATGAATGAACGTAGGAAAATGATTGAGGGACGTACCGATGTTGCTGCTCATGCATTTTACAGAGATGACATAACTGCATTATTAGCGACAAAATTATCTGTTGAATTAGCTGTTAAAACCGGCCATAGATTGCATATTCTTCATCTTACTTCTGGAATTGAAGCGGATTTTTTAGCGGATTATTGCTCTCTACCATCACAGTCTAAGCAACATCCAATTATTACCACTGAAGTACTACCACAACACCTTACATTTGATGAAACGGATGTCGAAGAACAAGGCGTACGTTTACAAATGAACCCGCCGATTAGGTATGCAGCAGATAGAGAGATTCTATGGTCTAGATTGAAAGATGGGACCATTCAGTGCATCGCTACAGATCATGCACCACACACACTTGAGGATAAATCAAAGGGTTTTCCTAAAGCACCAAGTGGAATGCCAGGAGTCGAAACATCATTGGCAGTAATGCTAACAAATGTTAATGATGGAAATTGTTCATTAGAAGATGTAGTCCGTTGGATGTCAACAGATGTTGCTGATTGTTATCAAATGATTGGCAAAGGAAAATTAGAGGAAGGATATGATGGAGATGTCGTATTGATTGATATGAATCATTCAGCAATTGTTGAGGATGAAAATTGTTGGGCAAGAGTTGGTTGGAACCCATTTAGAGGAAGAGAGTTGACTGGTTGGCCTGTTCTAACTGTAGTTTCTGGAACTCCAATCTTTGAACGCTCACAAGGCACTGGACAAAAAGGACGAATAATGGTTGAACCCGGAACAGTTGGCAAGCCAATTCTGATGAGCCCGTGGAAATAGCGTATTTTAGCCTAATTTCGAAGTTTATTGAAAAAGATAATAAAGACCTATTTACAGTCAATGCTGAGGAGATTAATATGAGTGAACTAGAAAATACCCTTGGAAGCGGATATCAACAGATAATTATAGGATTTGTCGTGTTTATAGTTGGTGCTTTTTGGGGCGGAATACAAGCAGATGGATCTATGACCGCATCTGATATCTATTGGCCTGCACTAACAATGCTGGCTGGAGGAATGATTACCCTACTTGGAATTTCATTTGGTACAGATAAAGAAGATGATAGAACTAATGATTTAATGGATGCTATCAATGAACTTACTGAAAGGTTAAACAGTATGGTTGCTAAGGTTTCTGGCCAAGATTCTGAAGAATAATTATCCTAAATTGTATAATTTAGCGTACTTTTGTTCAACATATTCAACAAATGGTTCAGGTGTTGGCGAGTTGCCAGTTGCTAGTTTAATCAATTCACTTGGAGTGAATTTACTACCCTGCATATGAATTTTAGGCCTTAACCATTCAAGCATTGGAGTCCAATCGCCACTGGCAATTATTTCATCTATGTCACCTAATTGCTCTGTCATAGCTTTGAGCAATTGAGCAGCATATAAATTCCCAAGAGTATAGGTGGGGAAATATCCAAATGCACCCATTGACCAATGAATATCTTGTAAACAACCAAGTTTATCTTCAGGAACTTCAATACCAAACCAATCAGCAAACATTTGATTCCATACTTTTGGAAGATCATCTATCGCCAATTTATCATTAAAAATCTTCTTTTCAATTTCGTATCTAAGCATAATATGAAGATTGTAAGTGACCTCATCAGCCTCTACCCGAATAAATCCTGGTTCAACACAATTAGCAATTCTATTCAATTGTTCTGGGGTCCAATCTGGAGACTGTGGAAAGTGTTTCTTGAACCAGGGCAATACTACTTGCCAAAACGCCGGTGTACGCCCAATTTGATTTTCCCAAAAGCGACTTTGTGATTCGTGAACTCCTAACGAAACAGCATCGCCTCTAGGGGTAAATGAATGATTTTCATCTAATCCTTGTTCGTAAAGTGCGTGACCGGTCTCATGCATAACGGCATAAAGACATGAAAATGGATCTTGCTCATCAAATCTTGTTGTAAATCTCGTATCTCCCGGCCATAGGCCCGCAGAAAAAGGATGAGTAGATGCATCCATTCTTCCCGCTTCAAAATCAAAACCCATTGCTCCGGATACAAGTTTACAAAATTCAGTTTGCGCCTCAACAGGAAACAACATACCATCTGGTAATACTGGGTCAGGAGAATGTTCCTTTGCCGCCATGATGCTGTGTAAAAGCGGCACTAACCTTTGTTTTAGCCCTTCAAATAAAGGGTCATAATCACTAACTTTCATACCAAATTCATACTCATCTAAAAGTACGTCATAACGTGTATTTTCTACGCCATAATAGTCTATTTTTTGATTGGTCATATCGATAAGTTTTGCAAGATACGGCTTAAATTTAGAAAAGTTAGATTCTGATCTTGCTTCTTGCCAAGCCACCAATGCTTGTGATCTTGCTAAAGCATAATCTGCAACAAATTCTGATGGCAATTTTATTGCTTTGTCATATCTTCTTCTCATCTCTCTTACGTTGGCCAGTTGGTCTTCATTTAATGACTCATCATTCTCTAATTTTGTAATCAATTCCCCAAAGACCTCATCAACAACTCGAGCATGTTGTTCTTTGGCCAACCAAGACAAAATTTCAGAACGTGATTTAGCACCTTTAGGGGGCATAATTGTTTCTTGATCCCAACCTAAATGGCCCTGAATTGCCCCAATTCTGTGAATCTCTTTTACTCGCTCAATGAATGATTGATAACTCGCCATGAGTCTACGATTAAAACCACCCTCAATAAGGTAACCACTATTTTTTAATCGATTAACACACATCTTCAAGACCTCATTTGATATGCCCATAGTATGGCGAGAAACGAAAAGAACTCTGCTGAAGAATCTCGCCATGATTCTGATAATGAATTGGATGAAATCGTAGATTCTTTAATCGGCGAAGATAATGTTAAAGATCAGCAGAACGAGATATTGAACGAGTTAAGTGAAATTAAAAAATTATTAAAGACAAGTGCAGAAATGGTGATTGAAACCTGCATGGATATAAGACGTGGAGAAAATGTGCTGATAGTATGTGACCCCACTACTGGTGAAATCGGTCAAGCTCTTCACGAAGCAACAATAAAAAAATCAGAACGTGTTTTACTGATAGTCATGCCTAAAGCTAAACATCACGGAGAAGAGCCACCATCTCCAGTGGCTAACTTGATGAGATTACAACAAGTGATATTGGCTCCAACAAAATATTCTCTAACTCACACAAGGGCAATAAGGCAAGCATTGCGAGATGGCGCAAGGGTTGCAACAATGCCTGGAATAAGTGTGGATTTATTCACTCATGGCGGGATGGCTGCAGATTTTAGCAAAATAAAAAAGCGCATTAGTAACTTAGGCCCACACTTTAGACGTCGAAGAATTATCAATGTCAAATCAAAGCAAGGTACAGACGTGACTTTTGAAGTGAATTGGCGCGAATGGAAACTTGATGACAACGGTATTTGTAATAGACCAAGAATGTTAACAAATTTACCTGCTGGAAAAGCATTCATCATGCCTAGAGAAGGCACTATGAATGGAACATTGATAATTGATGGGTCATGGGATTCTACTCTTCTTGATGAACAAATTGAATTGCGTATTGAGGATGGAATTGTAGTCGATGTAAAGGGTGGCACAATAGCTGCAAATATTCGTCAAGAATTTGGCGAAATTGCTAGAAAATTACGAACAAAAGAACGCGAAAATGTTTGGACTGTGGCTGAATTTGGCTTTGGAATGAATGACCAAGCTAGGATGGGCGGAAATGTTTTAGAAGATGAAAAAAGATTGGGTACCTGTTATTTCTCAATAGGTGACAATTCTGCTCTTGGAGGGTCTTCTCAAGTAGGCATTCACGTACCTGGAGTTTTAACTGAAGCAAGTGTATGGTTAGATGATTCACAAATTTTGCAAGATGGTGAATTTATCTTGGACATTTAATCAGCCTAGGTTTTGGCCACCACATATTGGACAAAATCGCCAAAATGGATCAATTCCAATACCACAACCTCGACATGTAACACCTGAACGAATGGTTGGTTGTATTTGTTGGACAAACTGCTGCTGAGGCATTTGATTAATTGGTTGTGGCCTAGAGATTGGCTGTGGAGGAATATTTTGTTTTTGCATGGGTTTTGGTATTAGATTAGGCTGTGGAGGAGTATTTTGTCTAACAAAATTTGATTCCAAATCTGTAGCATTACTTTGTTGTGATGAAGGTTTAGGCGTATCTAATTTTACTGGCCTTCTAACCGGTGCAACTGGCCTTGGAAGATTTGAAGCAATCTTTTCTGCGGCTGGAGATGAAATAAATTCTGATAGTGACATTTTACCATCATCATCTTTATCTGCTGTTTCATGAATCTGCTTAGACTCTTCAAGAGATAAACCAGATGCTTGGGACAGCTCTTCCACTGACAACACACCATCATCATTAGAATCTGCCTGAACGAATATTTCAGCTGCACTAACAAATACCTCTTCTTGTTCTACTTCATTTGAACTATCGTTAGATTCGATCGCTTCATCTGATTGATCCTCTGTCTTTGATACTAAATCTTCTTCTGGTTCAACCTGTGATTGAACTGAATTCAATTTAGCAACATTATCAATTTCAGATGATTGCTCATTTGAGATACCAAAAGCACCTTCAAAAGCATTATCAGTTACTTTAGCAACCCTTCTCTCGTTTATTTCTTGTTCAACTGGTGGCTGAGTAATTACGGGTTCGACTTCATCTTTGACCATTTTTTGACCTGGCAAAGGCACTGATTCTACAGGTGGTTGTAATTTGATAGAGGGTTCCGATTCGGCTGGAGAAACTGGCTCTGGCTTAATATCCTCAACTTTAGGTTCCGGAGCAGGTGCTGGTTTTACTACTGAGGGCTCGTTTGAAATTTTTACTTTCGAATTAGCTAATGTTGTTACTGGAATAGCATGTCCTATGACGTCAAGAGATGCATCAAACTGTTCTGCGATATCAACTAATACTGAAACATTGCTTTCAACATCTTGGAAAATCTCATCCATTGTAAGAAAATATTTGACCACTTCATTGGAACCACCGGTATTATTAGCTATTGCTAATAGTTTTAAGATATTCATTGGATCAGATAATCGTTTCAAGGATTCAAACTCTTGATCTGTAATACTTGGTTTTGCATTAGGTGAATCTTCACCTAATGAATTTTGCAGCCCTAAATAATGTAAAAGAGGGTCTGAAAAACTCATTAGACCAAAATGACCTGAAACTAAGTAATATATCTCCCCGCCTTCACAATTTAAAACTTTACTAGCCTCTTCAAAATCAAATTCTCCAGGTTTTAGAACAATATCTGAGACCATAGAAAAAAATTGTCCTATTGATTGATTACGATCTATTGACATCAATTGGTGAACTATATCAGAAGATTGTGTAATTCCAAAATAGGCTGAGGTTTCATCAACATCAATTCCATCTGGTAAAGATGCCCCCTCAACAACATCAGCCATTTCTGCTCCCCCTACAATGCCTGCTGTCAACTCACCTATGAAAAGTCATACCTATGAGAATTAGCGTGAGCGTTTTTTTGCCATGTTAATTATTGCTCTTGATTGACGTGCATTCCAACCGTTCTCTTGCAAATTCATCAAAATTTTTCTCTCATTATTTAAGCCGTTAGAAATCACATCACTAATTGTTGATTCGATTAGTTCTTTGTCTACATTTTCAAAAATATCTTCTTCGATTTCAACAACTGCACGTTTAATTTTATTTGATTGACTGTCGCTTTTTCTTACTTTTTTTGCTCTTTTTTTAGTTGATTGAATTGGAATTGAAGGATGATTGTTATATTTGGGAAGACCAATTGGAGCTGACCTCTCAGGTGCGTTAGAAATTTTTCTAGGAGTAAAGCTAGTCGTTTCAATTGGCGCACTTCTTGGTTTTGGTGGAGCAACTGGTGGGCGTGACATTGGTGGTTTAGGTCTTGACTGCCTTTGGTTATCAAGGAAACTTAGCTTATTTTCTTCATAATCGTCATCATCAAAATCATCATCGTCATCATACCAATCTTCTTCTTCATCTTCGCGGTTGATAAAAATGATTATTACTACCAATAGCAATACAATTGAAACGCATAATATTATGAAAATAGTAATTGATAAACCGAAAATTTCTGTAGAATCAGACACTTCTTCTTGTTTTTCAATTGGACAGCCATTCAAGTTTCCATCAATGCCTTTAGCCTCAGTTGGACAATTGTCCAAACTATCTACTACTCCGTCTTGGTCTGTGTCTCTCTGATATTCAGCACAGCCATCCTTATCAACTGAATTTTTATACTGGATATTGGTATTACTACATAGGTCTGGTTCAGTGCCTGAAATATTATCTCCAACACCATCACCATCTGAATCACGCCATTGTGAGGGATTATCGGGGAATGCGTCTCCTAAGCCGCTTGGTGAAGCAGGCCAATCGGTATTTGAGTCCGACCAACCATCTAAATCACTATCAATACAGCCAAATCTGTCTTGAAAAGAATTACCAGAGGTTTGTGGGCATTGATCTCCCTGGAAACCTGATTGATTATCGCCATAACCATCACCATCTGAATCTTGCCATTGAGTAGGATCCTCAGGCATGAAATCGTTTTCACCTGCATAACCATCACCATCTACATCAATCTGATACAAAATTTCATCCTTACAACCATTCGAAGTAACAATAATATTATTCTGAGTATCTGGACATTCATCTATTGCATCTGTTACTCCATCTTCATCTGTATCTTTTTGACTTGGTGAGCAACCTTTGAACGGTGATAATTGATCTGCAGTCTCATCATTTGGAGTGTTAGGGCAGACGTCTTCGAAATCAAATACCAAATCGCCATCTGAGTCTGATTCACGTTGTGATTTACTACACCCATCTGAATCAATATCTACACCAGATTCACTCGTTTCTTGACAAATATCTATATCATCTGTTACTCCATCTCCATCAGAATCTAACTGATTTGTGGCACACCCGTTGGCATTAACTTGTAATCCAAAAGTGGTATTTGGGCAATTATCATTTTCATTGATAATTGAGTCTGAATCATCATCATTTCCATCAACAATTGGACAACCTATTCCCAAAGTGCCGTCAATTTGTCCGGGAACTTGTATGCATTGATCTGCTTGTGAACCACTAAAACTATCACCAAATCCATCGCCATCCATATCATGCCATTGAGAATCATCAAATGGGAATACATCACCACTTTGATTGACTCGTAATCCAGTGTTTGGATCGATGTCGTAGGTGTAAGTATCCATATAACCATCACCGTCAGAATCTAAGCAGCCGAATAATGGTTTAGTGGAATTACCAGCTATTGTGGGACAGCCATCAATATATAATCCTCCGGAATTTGAACCGTTATAAAATTCTGAAAACTCATCGGGATAGCCGTCATTGTCTGTATCGTTAGATGCTACTATATTGCTAGGGAAATGGTCTGGCATTGTCGCATTTACTGAACTATTATCACCATATCCATCGCCATCAGAATCTGCCCATTGAGTTGGATCATCGGGCCAAAGGTCTGCACAAAAACCATTTTGAGTTCCACACGCTGTAGTGCCCCAACTAGGAGTAGAGTCTGAACTGCCATCTCCATCAGAATCTAAACATCCTAATCGGTCTCGATATGAAGTGCCATAATCAAATCTACAATCATCTCGAAATTCAAAATCAGATTGATTATCCCCATAACCGTCTCCGTCAATATCTTGATATTGTCTAGGATTATATGGGAATGCGTCACCATCTCGTGCATCGTCATCATACCATGTATCACAGCAATCAGGACCATGATTGTCACCATATTGGTCACCATCTGAATCAAATGCTTGTTTCCAATTATGTGAAAATATATCCACGCCTCCTACTATTGAATCAGACCAACCATCTTGATCAAAATCAGTGCAGCCTTTATTGTCTAACCAAGAAAAGCCATAATCAACATTACAATTATCGAGGTAATCGTAATATCCGTCTCCATCTGTATCTAAACAACCTAAAGTTGCGATATATGACAAGCCATAGTAATCTATGCAATCATCATTCAATGGTGCCATCGGATTTTCTCCATAACCATCTCCATCTAAATCAGACCATTGATTTGGAATTAGAGGGAGATTATCGATTTTATCAAAAATATGATCTCCATCACGGTCGAGATATAGTCTAAGGTGTGTCAAATGGATCTCTCTCGAATCATGTAGAGTAATTGAGATTGTAGAATCATTGCTAACAGCACTTGTTATTCCAAAATCTGTAATCGTGTCTTGAAAAGTCGCAGTATACCAAGTGGCATTTTGAGTTGTATTGGATATTGGAATACTATTCCACTGCAAGTATTCAGAATCGCTGGACTCTGTTAATAAAATCACATGAGTATCATTAGAAATCAAATCCCAGTTGCCACCAACAAAATTACTAGGTGCATTAGCAATCGATTCCCAAATGCCATTATTTCTAACCAATACAGAATCATTATCGCTACTTACAGCGATTGCTGGGAACTCTCCGCCTGTGCTTAGTATTTGATTACCTAAAGTCTGACGGTTAGATTGAGGAATTGATGCTGAACTCCATATTCCCGAGTGTAATTCATGTACAGTTAAGACTCCAGAGGTGGAAAAAGTCGATACTATCAAATCACCGTTATTGTCAATGGAAATGCTAACGTTGGAAGAAAAATCTTGCTGAGTTGCTATAACAGAATATTGTGCTGAAAATCCATCCCAGTTGATTAAAGTTAAATTTTGATTATTCCCATCATCTAATATTGTCACTACTGTTAGATTATCATCAGGCAAAATAAGTGATGAGAAAGCTCCTACCAAATTTTGATTATTTGAATTAATTGATTGAAAATTCCAACCACTCTGATTATGAGAAGTCATAATTTGGTTAGTGGAATTATCAAAATAAACTATTGTTGGATTATTTGAAGAGTTTATGTGTAAACCTACATCGGCATTTGTCGATACACTGGATTGGACTAATTGCTCAGACCAAATCCCATCTATTGAGGATTTTAAGTAAAGATTTGAACTAGTAGGTGAGTAATAAGAAACATAATAATTTCCTTCAGAATCTATCGCGCTGTCTAGGTAATTGACATCATTATTTATCGTTGAGATAAGACTTTCAATGCTTGTATAACTGTCAAAAGTATTAACAAAAATTCCAGCGTGTTCATCTGTAATGAAAACTATTGGCTCACCAGAGGAAGTTGTTTCAAAACCACAAGACAAAAAATTGTTCTTTGTTGAGGAAAGATTTTGCATCAGCCAATTCCCTGTTTGAGAATCTTTGGTGATGGATAAAAGTTGAATAAGGTGCTTCCCAGAATTATTTACAGAATATACAATTGTTGGTGAACCTTCAGTAGATGTTTGAATTTTTGCTTGAGTTACTAAACCTGGTATTGTTAATTCTGAATCATCCCACACTTTTCTCGAATACTGTCCTAAAGTGGATTTTTTAGAAAAGTCATCATCTGTAACTGTTTGTGATGCAAAATATTCGTCCATGCCATCTCCATCACTATCTGCTCCGCTTGATATTGCTAAGCCTAAATCATTATTGCCAATAGTCACAATCATGCCATTTTGTTCAAATCCGTCGTTAGAACCAAGATACAACAATAATTTGCCGCTATTTGAAGAACCTCTCTTTGTGATTAAAAAATCATTATAACCATCACCATTGGAATCTCCAGCTGAAGCAAAATTTAGCCCCAATAACTCATTTGCCGCTCCATTAAGTCGAAATTCTGGTTCAGTATTTAAGCTAGTATTATTTCCTAAATAAATCCAAACACTTCCACTGTTAAATTCATTCGAGAGATTATATGGTTCAGAAATGAATAATTCATCAAATCCATCGTTATTAAGATCATTAATTATTTCAACCTCATAACCAAAGAGAGTATCTGTAGAAAATGACTGTATTGACACATCAGGTTCTTGATTGAATCCATTAGAAGAACCATATCTAACCTCGACCGAAGAATAACCAGATGGATCAATTAATGTTCCAGTATTGCCAACCACTAAATCATTAATTCCATCGCCATTTAGGTCACCGGAAGCTGATACAGATTGCCCATAATTAGGCCCTTGAAGAATTTGATTAGGCCCATTTAATTCTATCCAGTTACTAGTACTTAGGTCACCAGAAAACAACTGTATAAGTCCAGTATCACCGTTATCAGAATATTCTGATGAGCAAATTAAAATCTCATCTTTACCATCTGATTCCAAATCTTGTACTGATTCTAAACATGAACCATAACGATTACCAGTTAAAGTAGGGACCGACACCCCAGCTATCTCGATCAAACTTTGTGACAATCCGTTAGATGAACCAAAGGTAAATTCAACTTTCCCATCATTTGAATTAATTCCCGGTGAACTAATTGCTAAATCGGAATATCCATCACCGTCATAATCCCCCACTGCAATTCCTTGGCCAAAATTAGCATAATCGGTCATTCCGTACCATGAATGATCAGGTGAGGATGATAGTCCAAATTCAGAACCATAATATGCAGATACCATGCCATTTTCTGACAAAGAAGATGTTCCTGCATCATATTCTGAAAAAACAACATCATCATATCCATCCGAGTTGAAATCACCATAGTGAATAGAATTAATACTAGAATTCTCGACTTCACTAATTAGGTTTGATATTGGAGTTGAATCTATTTGATTTGGTTGATTTGCTAAAGATCGCTTAATGTTTAATATTGTATCATTTCCTTCAATAGATGAGGAAAACATATGCTGCAAGCCACTATCATCGGTAGTTAAACCGAGTACTTGATGCAAATTACTGCCGTTATAAATTACATCATTCTCTATTATACCGTTACTAATCTTCTTCAAAATTGCTTGGTGAGCCTTAGTATAAAATATTGAAATGACACCATTGGAGTCAATTGAAAGTTCAAAATCCTCCCCCACTGGACCTTCATCAAGTAAACCTGTCTGCCAATATGCACCAGAATAATTTACCCGATATAATCGTCCCAAATCATCTCTAAAGGCACCCCACTCAATTTGGTTTGGAGTTATGGATAGTTCAATATTTGTCACATTAACATCTTCTAAGATAGTTCGTGTGTGCCAAGCATCACCGTTTGAATACAACGGTGTCTCAAATGCGATTTGAGCGGCTTTCAAATGTGTAGAATTAGCATACAAGAGTGTGGTACGGTTATTTTCTTTAACCTCGATGGCACAATCCACCAATGATGAATGATTATTGACATCTAATAAGGTATCAACTTGCATCAATGATGAATTTCCTGTTAAGTCTAAAGAATACATGAAGACTCCTCCCTGGTCATTTATCCAGCAAGCATATACTTCTTGATGATCTGAAATTACTACATCTGGCGTACCAATAATTCCATTTGAATGATTTTGAATCAAATTACTATAACTTATACGTAAATTGTTTTCATATCTTACTGTCGCCTGATTAAGATCATCAAAATCAATAGTTTGTCCGCCTAATTCAAAACCATAATCAATATCAAAATCATCTACAAATTGACTACTTTGAATAGTATTTTGATAATTTAAAGAATCATTGCTTGTATTATTGCTAAATGTAGAAAACGATGACATTATTTGAAAAATCAATAACAAAATAATAGCGCATACTTGTACTGAGTGAAACGACTTTGAATCACTCGCCATAGTATCGGGACATCTTTATGGTTGAAAACCATTTGTCTAATTTACCCCATGACCCCCTACGGGGGTCAACAACGATGTAAACAAATAATTGACAAACCTGGACTAACTGGTTGTTACGTGACAAAAGTAGTAATCATAGCCAATTCTGAGCTACCAAGTCTTGAGTTATGTGTTGACTTAATTGAAAAATCTGATTTTGTAATCGCATGTGACGGAGGCCTCTCACATTGCATTAACAATAATTTTGACATTGATTTTTTAGTTGGAGATTTAGATAGCGTATCAAAGCAAGAACTAGAAGTAATAGAACAACAAAATGTCGAGATTATTAAGTTCGAAGAACAGCAAACCAATGATTTAAGCAAAGCAATTGAACATTCAAAAAAATTTAATGTGTCAAGAATTGACATAGTAGGTGTCGATGGCGGAGATTATGCTCACCAAATGGCAAATTATTTTGCACTGTTGGAACATGAGGTCGATGCTTATCTTCATTTGAAAGATTATGTAGTCACCACTATTACAAAATCTAAACCTTTTTCCTCTTCTATAGATTCTGCAATAGGATTTTCATTATTCAGTATTGGCGAATCAGAAGGTGTAAATATCACTGGTGCAAAATGGGAATTAAAGGATAAAAAATTGTCATCATCCTCGCTAGGTTTGCATAACGAAAGTTCGGGAAATATAGTAAATATTGATTGCAAATCTGGCAACTTAATCATTTTTATTTCCCGATGATTGTGGCATTTTTTGTCTAATGAAATTTGAATAATCATCAATTCCATTCCAACTTTGCGCTAATTGATCTACGCGTGCTAATTTAATGGTATTGTCTAATCCGCCCCAATCCTCTATTAGACCTAACTTAAATGCAGCCTTTGGAGTATATCCGGGTAAAAAATTACGCCATACAAATGGTATTCTTCCTGGCGTAATGTGATTAACGACTTTTACTATTGAAGTATTACATGTTGTAAATAATGAATGATACCATTCAGCATTTTCATTTAATTGGTTCATTTTTTGGGCGAGTGCAATCAATAGTTGACGGTCTTTATCTGGTGGCGTTACGGCTCGAAAAAGATAATCTTGGTTTCGCTTAACATTGGTTCTTAGACCCAATACGTCACTTTCAAAACCTACAAGCAAAAATAATTCATAAGACCTCCACAATCCCTTCCAAGGGTGATATCTTTCTCCTTTAATTCGCCTTGCCTCAAATGAAAAAGATATACATCTGCCATCATTAAATTCAACACTTAGGAATGTATGTGCAAGGCCCTTTATTTTGTGAAAATGGTCAACTATAAACCATATATCTTTTATTTCTGTTAGGTCAAATTTTACATTATCTTCCCACACTTCATCTCTATCTTTTGTCGTTCTCCAAGTAAAGTTTCTCACCTTAGAGAACGTAATATGATTGTCTTCAATCAATGCAGATGATTGAAATTCGCAATCTGTATTCCAGTCTGAATTGACACTAGGTGTCCTTGGCCTTATTCTAGTAAACCAAACATAAAGCAACCTCAATATGGTTACAACAATGACAAAAAAAAGAATTATTTGAATTAATTGTATTAGATTAAGTTCTGAAAAATCCAGATGTTTCACCACCTAACCCAAATTCGTAATTCATTATCCCACCAATCATGATTCCCGTCAGGATGCTGTCGCCAAAGAACACCATCATCATCGGTTGTAGTTGGCAATCCTTCAGTATCTGGGGAACCATCAGAAAGAATCATTGGAGCAGGCCCTAAATCTCTAATCGGTAATTGTTCTTTAGTATCCTTGACTCGTACAAGGACTAAATAAGAAATGATGAATACTACAAAGCCCAGAACCCCAATTGAAATCCACCCTACTGATTCTGTTTCTGTATCTTCGCCAAAAGACCTTGAAGGTGCTGTAGCAGCGGCTTCTTCGGTCAATTCTTGGCCTGGTAATCTAACCAAATTAACACCTTGAATTGCACTAATCAATTCATTGTTAATTACTTCCAATGAAACTAGATGGACTCCTGATGAAAGAGTCGAACAATCAAACTGACTTCCATTCTGATTACTTACTATTTTCCCTTGAATTCGCCATATTTTTTCGAAAGAAGAGAAATCCACATCATTGTCTAATGGATTTAAGATCACTAAACATTCTGTATCTGTAGTATTATCTCCACCGATAATAGATAAAGAAAAATCAGGTGCTGGTCTATTATGTATAGTTAAATTAAGCCAATCCTCAGTTGCCTGCCCTAAATCATTCCTATATGCTTCTTTTAACAAATAATCGCCAGCAGGCCAATGCGAACAATCAATTGAACCCTGTGAATCAAGAATGGTAAAAGGAGCTCCCGAAAATGTCCTAGTTCCGCTTGCTCCATATCTTGGCCCAGTCTCATCAGCAAAAACTCTTGAAATGGTGCACTGATCTCCAGTTTCAATACGTTGTGGGGCATTAAGTGCCAACAAAATACTAGGGGTTTTCAGAGCAGGTTTTAATACATAAGTTGGCAATTCAAGAGTTGTAATAATGTTGCCGTCTTGATCAACCACTTGTAGACTAAGTTCATGCTCACCATTAGCCCATGCATCATAGACTAAACTAGCATTGGACTGTTCAGTAAATGAGAAGAGTAATACTTCTGTGACTTCCTTATCTTTATGTTCGCCGACCAATCGAAGTTCTAGATTCATGCTATCTTTGTTAGTGTCAAAGACAACGACTACTCTAATTGCATCTATTTCACCATCTTGATTAGTGTCTAGAGTGTCATTTCTCAATGCAACTAAAGTAATTCCTGCTTCAGCAAGTGGATCTTGTTCAGCCTCTTCAGCAAATGCATTAGAAACTAGAATATGTGATGATAGTGAGGCAAAAATTAATACTGAAATCATAATTAAGGGCTTTGAAAAAGTATTACTCAGAATAATCACCTTCCTGAGAAATTTCTTGTGGAACTGGTAAAGTTTGTTCCAAAACCGGTGGTAAAGGTAGTGGCGGTAGATCTTCTAACGGAATCATATTACTTTTCTCTACTTGAGGTAAATTTGATTCAAAGTCAACATGTTCTTTTTGATTGAATAATTCTTCAGTATTAAGATCATCATCATCTCGGCCCATTTTCACAATCATTGCTAGAAATGCTCCAAAAATAAAGCCTAATCCGATTATAAGATAGGTTAACCAAGAGGCGGAAGGATCTTCACCCATAATTGCTATTGCTGCTTTAAATTCGCCATATTCGTTTGACCACCCATCACCATTGTTATCTGGACAACCTTGTAAATCACGGGTAGAATCTCCCGCATCATTAGGGCAATCATCTCTTATTGAACCAATTGAAACGTCTCCATATCCATCACCATCAGAATCACGCCATTGTAATGCTTCATTTGGAAACGAGTCTGCTGAACCAAAAGGATGAGCTTTCCAAGTATCTGTTGAATCTGACCAACCATCTCCATCTGTATCACGGCAACCTAATCGATCCATTAGAGAGGTCCCGCGAACTTCTGGACATGCATCTCCTTGATTACCATCAGCTGCGTCACCAAAACCATCACCGTCAGTGTCTCGCCATTGAGTTGGTTCATGAATAAAAGAGTCACCAAGATCTGACCAGCCATCTCCATCTGTATCTATGCATCCCCATCTGTCGCCACCTTCCAACGGACCAACTGAGGTTCCTGCATTATCCGGACAAACATCGGCAGTTGTCCCTTTTGGATTATCACCACGACCATCACCATCTCTATCATGCCATTGTGTAGGGTCTAATGGCCATGCGTCTCCATTACCACCAGGACTTGCTAACCAATTAGCTGTTGAATCAGACCAGCCATCCCCATCAGTATCTGGACAACCCCATCGGTCAAATGTAGAAAAACCAACTGTAGTCATACAACTGTCACCTCTAAATGATTCTCGCCAAGTTTGACCATCAAAATAGTAGAGATTATCTCCATAACCATCAGAATCAGTATCGTACCACTGACTTGCTTCATTTGGGAATGCATCAGCGAAGCCATCTGGATGAGCAATCCAGCCTTGAGTTGGATCTGAATAACCGTCTTTGTCTACATCACGGCAGCCTAATCGATCAAAGAATGAAATCCACCCCGATTCAACTTCTTCAGGGGTTGAAAACACACAAACATCGCCTTCAAAACCTGTTTGATTGTCGCCAAATCCATCACCATCACTATCACGATATTGAGACGGTACTAGAGGGAAATCATCGATTTGTGAAGCACCATATGTTTGATTATCTCCCCAGCCATCTTTGTCGGTATCTCGCCATTGGGTTGGATTTACAGGGAAGTCATCAATCAATTGTGCTCCGAACGTTTGATTATCTCCCCAGCCATCGAAATCACTATCTTCCCATTGTGTTGGTTCTAAAGGAAATGCGTCTGAACCATTCATTATAGTCCAATTATCATCGCCATCAGAGAATGTATCGCCATCAGTATCAGCACATCCAAATCTATCAGAAGATGATGTTCCAGTAATAAATGGACACGCATCGGGCGTAGTTGCTACCTCTAACCATTGACCAATCCCCCATGCAAGATGAGTTGAGTTCCAAGCGGTATCATCCCAATTATCTCCATAGCCATCACCATCAGTATCGGTCCATTGAGTATAATCAAATGGAAATGCATCACCAAGCCCAGCAGGGTGGGCAATCCAGGGCTCTTCTCCATACAAACCACCTGTATCTTCATCCGAATAGCCATCCCCGTCAGAATCTAAACAACCAAACCGATCACTGTATGATGACCCTGAATTATAAGGACAAAAATCTCCTTGATAACCGTCTATTTTGTCATTATACCCGTTATTGTCGCCATATCCGTCGTTATCTGAATCTTGCCATTGAGTTGGTTCAAAAGGAAAAGCATCAGCTCCGTTATTAGGACCCCATCCAATCTCTGGATCGGAGTAGCCGTCTGAATCACTATCGATGCAACCTTTTCGGTCATAGTCTGAAGTACCAGGTGTATTATCACATGAATCTTCCGTATCGATATAACCGTCTTCATCCGTATCTCTATCACCGGAATCTATCGATGCTGTCAAAGTATAATCGATAGCATCATTACACCATGAATCTTTGCCTTTTATTTTCACATACACCCAATCCGCTTTTGACATAGTTTTGCTCAAGGTACCTGTGGGATTATCATCGCTGAGTGCTAAACTGGCAATTTGTCCGCCACCCGAATCATGTATAGAGTAATCACCTTCCCATCCATCACCCCAAATGCATAGCCAATCTGGATTAGGAAGAGTGCCAGAAAATGAAATACTAACAATATCACCCTTGTAAGCATAAACTCGCCACCAATCTACTTCATCTGTTGGTGAACAACCATCGTCATAACAGACTTGGCCGGAAACAGATACTCCCTCAATAAGCGTATTTGCACTTTGCAGGCTATTATCGGCACTGGTTGAAGGTAGGAATGTCAACATCAGCGCGGCCAAGGCCAGCACTATCAATTGCCTCGCAGCCATAATGGCCAATCGACATATCATCTATAATTAGTCCCACTACAAATAATTGTGACTAATCTATAATTTGAGGTTGAAAAATACTCATTTTATACTAATTATCTAAAGAAATTGAACGATAAATTTCGATAAAATCAGTTGCGTTATGCTCATATGTATAATTTTGCAGAACCTTATCTCTACCAAGTTTTGCCATTTTTTTACGCCTTGAACTATCGCTTAGAATTTCGTTAACTTTGGTGGCTAAATCACTTGGCTGACCACACTTAAACAATACTCCAACAGATGAGTCAACCATTTCAGTAAGCGGTGGTTGGTCCACAGTTGCAACTGGTGTGCCGCTAGATAATGCCTCCAGAGGTATTAATCCCTGTCCTTCGTAATACGAGGGATAAACCACTAAATCAGCGCTTCTAAAGTGTTGTGCTAAATCTTCAAATGGCATACCACTGATGATAAAAATAGAATCTTTTATTCTGAGTTTTCTTGCTTCTTTCAGCAAACGTTTTTTCATATGACCTCTACCAATTATGACTAATTTGGCTTGTGGATTTACCTCTAAAATCTGCGGCATTGCTCTAAGTAAGGTCATGTATCCTTTACGAGCCACAAGTCTACCTACTGCTAATATCATTGGAGTCTTTGTCTTGGCATCATAACTCAAAGCGAATTCATCTCCACAACCATACTTTAACCTTAACTTTTCATGGGCTAACTGCTCTTCTTCATCATCAATATTGGGTGGACGAAACACTTTGTGATCACAACCCCACAATACAACTTTGGCGTCAAATTCCTTATCTGGGCTATACCAATTAGAAAATTCATTCAATGTTGATTGAGAATTTGCTACACTAATTGAAGATTCTAACAAACCCGCCTTTTCATATTTTGAATACCACTTAGCGGTTAATCTAATTGCTAAATCATTAGGATTTCGCCAGGTGGCAGATTCGCCAGCCTTCGATGCGCGAATCACTCCTTGTTTTTCACCTAACCAAGAGCCATGTAATGATGAGCAAACCGGTGCAATATTATTCACCATATAGCGAAACTCTTTAGCAGAAAAAGATGCTAGAGGCAAGTGAATATGAATTACATCAACTGGACTTTTGGAATTGATAGTTTTCAATCTTTTAAGAGCGTTTTTGGCATATGAACGAGTGAAAGCCATGGGTAATTTTAACCATGGAACTTCTTCTACCTTGACTCCTGCTTGACTGGGTATTTTTTGACTATGTGATCTAGTAATTATTGTAACTTCATGGCCAAATGATGCTAAATGTCCTGCTAAGTGATACACTACTGAACCAATCCCGCCCCACCTTGGCGGGTATTCCCCAGCAATCATCGCAATGTGCATTGATACGGCGAGGAACCTTTGGCGTTTCAATCTTGACCAATATTTTGGGGGAAATTGAGTGAATTAATTATCCAATGACTTCAAAACAGGAAATCTGCACGCGTTGGCATGGGCGATATTCTTCCCACCACAGTTACTGTTATTCTTCCGACAAGGAATGAAGAAGAAGCTATTGAACCTACTATTGATTCCATTCCAACTGGATGGTGCAAAAAATTGGAGATTCTAATTGTTGATGGAAACTCTTCTGATAGAACTAGAGAATTGGCTTTGAAAAAAGGCGCTAGAGTCCATTTGGAAGATAGAAGAGGTTATGGAAGAGCCTATAGAACTGGATTTGATATAGCAAGTAATGAAATTATTGTAACCATGGATGCCGATTGCACCTACCCTGCTGAGTTGATTCCTAAATTAGTTAAGCGTCTTTTAGATGATGATTTAGAATTTATTACCTGTGACAGATTATCATTAGCAGAAGATGGTTCAATGTCGGGACTACACGGTTTTGGCAATTGGGCTTTGTCTTTTACCGCTAGATTACTATTTGGTTATGGAATAAAGGACTCACAATCGGGGATGTGGGTGTTTCGCAAGTCTATTTTTAATAATACCAAAATGCGACCCAGTAATGATGGCATGCCTCTCTCAGAAGAAATTAAAATTCTTGCTAGAAAGCATATAGGGAAACAAAAAGCGATTGAAATTTCTGTGCCTTACCGGCCGCGAGTTGGAGATGCAGAAATACATACTTGGGGTGATGGTTGGAAAAATTTCAAATTCTTATTTGCCAAGCGAATTGGATTAAATAGAACCAAAACACCTTGGGGTTTTAGAGAATCAAATCCAGATTCTAAAAATAAAAATTTGCCTGAACAGTAATCAAAGACCTTCTTCCTGTTCAAGTTGAGCCCAACGATCATTTAGTAATTCACGCTCATCATCATGATGAGTTGTATCATCACTAAAATCTGAAAAATCTTTGCTCTCAGAAGGTAATTTGAAGGCATCCCATGAGGCGATGAGTTCATTTTCCAGTTTATGTTTTCTGAACTTTGTTACAACTATTGTTACAGAGATTAGAATCAAAAATAAACCTACACCTGAAGCAATTAAGGTAGTATTTGAGTTGACTGATTCTGCATCTTTAACAACAATTGTTTTGGAAATTTCACTAATAATTGCAGAATCACCAATTCCATCAGTAGCAATAATCTTCAAACTCGGACGGCCAGATTTTTCAGGATTAACTTTGACACTTCCCGTCCATACTCCGTCTCCATCTAAATCCTGTAATTCAAACGACCAAATTTGAAATCCATGGATTAAATTTGCTCTAACGTCAGTTGTAGTACCATCTGGGTCTGATAATCTCACTTTTACCTCAAGCTCTGTCAAAACACCGGTTGTAAGTTCCTTTGGAGTTATAATTAATGTATTTGAATCCAAAACAGGGTCAGTATTTTCAACCCTAATATTTCTAATTTCAACCACCGAATTAAGTAAACTATCTCTTATGTTGAGTTCAATTTTATATTCTCCTGGTGAGAGTATTATCTCCTCAGTACTACCTTCTAATTCAAATAAAACTTCCTCTGACTGCTTATCGATTACTAGCCACTGTCTAAAGGTGATATCATAATCTGCATCGATTGAATCCTCATCTAATATTATCTCAGTACCTCCTAAAAACGACTGCCCTTCAAAAGGAGATGTAATTATAGCATTAGGTGGTGATGGCTCAATAATAAGCGTGAAAAATTCAGTCCTCGTCATTCCGTCAGCATCAATTAGCGTAATCTCAATTTGATGTGTACCTGCTTCAAGTTGAGAGGTAAGAACTTGATCTGGACTGACATCCTTAAACAGTGGTTCTGCCATCAAATTGCTGCGAATAGTAATATTGAATTGGTCACCGTCATAATCAACAGAATTTACCGCATTCCATAGAATATTTTGTGAAGACAAATATGTTGAATTAAAATTAGGCTCTGACAAAGACAATACTGGAGCTGATTTGCTAATTGTGACAGTCGTTGTATCAGTAGCTGGAGGGTTTATACCATCATCAATTTCTAGGGTTATAATATGTTGACCATGGGTTAACCTTGATTGATAAAACAATCCTTCTTGATTTGTTGATGATAAACGGCCATCAATATTGCTAGTCCATGATACTTGAAGATACTCGGAACCTTGACTTGGTTGAGCTTGCGAGCAATGCCAAAATCCAATTTTATTAAATGAAGAACAAACTGAATCAAAATCTCCAGAACCATTAGCTGAAAATACTACCTCTTGAGAAGAATCATAAGTTATCGATGAAGAAGGACTTGTTATACCTGCAGTCGGTGCAGAATTTAGAACTGAAATCATTTTTGATGATACTTTTTCAACTCCAGAGTTTTGTATATTATCATCTGATACTCTCATTTCAATAAAGTGCACTCCGCGGGACAAGTAACCTTGCCAAACTGTCCCCGATTGCTGATCGGACCATTGAAGTAATCCATCTAGGCTTGAATAGAACACTATTTCTAAATTATCTCCTTCAGGATCAATAGTTGTAGAGCCGTCTAACGTTACAAAATTTTCACTATAATTTGCCGCCCTAATTATCGAAAATTGTGGTTCCGGTATCTCATTGAATAATGTTGTAGAATAAGCGATTTCAATTGGAGAATTAACTCCATCATCAACTAATATTGAAAATGTGAAAGAATTACTAGGAGGTGCAGGGTTACCAACAGTACTGTCCATCGGGAAAGAATACTGTAAGACTTCAGGACATGCTGCTGAAGAAGTGTCTTGAGCAGGATATGTCAAGCCATAAGATGTTTCTAGCCAGCAATTTAATTGGTCACCCTCAGGATCAAAAGTGCCGCTTAAATTTACTACAACTGTGCCGGTACGAGGCATTACTAATTCGTTTAAAGAATTTAGTTCAGGCATTAGCGAACTGTATACCACTGGAGCTAAATTTGATAGTTCAATAATTCTAGTTTGTTGCACACAATGTCCTTCATCATCGCATAATTTTGCTGTAATACTATGTACACCATCACTTAAAATTTGATTAGAACCTGCGAAATTTACCGAGAAATTATCATTATTTCCAATAACTCCATCAATTGAAGAAGTCCACTCCCAGTTAAGTAAATCATCATCAAGATCCCATGAACGTGAGGCATTAAATTGAATTGCAGAACCACTTGGATATATTGAAGAATCCACGGGCGTATCCCAAATTAAGAATGGGGCTTGGTTTTCTAATGGTAACAAACAATATACTATTTTATTGCCATCTAATTGTAGAGAACTACTATTTGTGATGCCATCGTATGAACAACTTATCGTCACCGATGAAACAGAAGAAGGTCCTGATTGAGTCCATTGTTGTCCAATAAAATTAGGAAATGAAACATAACCAATATCATCAGTATTTTCTTGAACATTAGGTTCAAATTGGTCAAAAGATAATTGCACAGGGGCATTTGGAACACCATTTGAATAATTATTCATCACCCATACTGAAATATCCCAAGCGATATCTATTGTAGCAGATGGTGCAATAATGGCATTGCTAAAATCAATTTGTGCTGGCTTGTGAATATGAAGTGATGAAAAAGAATCAAGATTCAAAGTAACTGAAGAAGTAAGGTCGGTTATAGAACTCCAATTGACATTGCTATTTTGAAATATAAGTGAACCAGTACATTCAGGAGTAATGGTATTATATGAACCGCTTAGAGAATCATGATCGATCAAAATAAGACAAGAGTCCCCTGAAAATTGAGTCCTACTGAGGGAAGAAGGATAATTTCCATTATTTTCTGCATTCCAAAATATTCCTGAATGATTTCCATGCATGGTCATCAAATCAATATTCGCTGCCGCTCGATTGAGATATATAGCCGGACCAGCACTATTGCCTGTTCTTTCTGTGTCTATCAAGACATCATGTAAATTTACTACACCCCCTTGTTGATTTAATGTTAATCCACTATTATCTACATATATTGGATCAAATGTGGGATTATTATCTTCAATGGTTAGATGATTAAGCCACAAATCTACCGAGTCTTTTGCCATTATTCCTGACCCTGCAGACAAAGATACGGAGCAATAATTGCAAGTAATATCACCTGAATTAGATTCGATATCATTTGACTTTTCAAAAAATAAGCCTGATTTCTCACCATCGGCCAAACCAAGATTACCATTTCCAATTGCGGTAAGATTTGAGAGAGTTACATATCTAGAATCATAGATGTGTGCCCCAGAGTGACCGTTATCAGACAACTGAATATTATCTACAATTATCGTTGCTGATTCGACAAATAATCCATCTTTAGAATTATTATGCAAAAACCAGTCACTACCTTGCATAGCGCCGCCTGATGTTGCTGAAACAGCAGGACCAACTGAACCTGAAATTTCTAGACCTTCAAATGTTGGAGCAAAGAATGAGGAACGTATTGCAAGA